>Ga0181420_1000908_pt1 | contig 11488 bp, 8 predicted proteins | sample 43SPOviralmetaG_FD_130145 | JGI IMG/M metagenome (GOLD analysis project Ga0181420, IMG submission 130145) | Marine viral communities from the oligotrophic San Pedro Time Series (SPOT) site, San Pedro Channel, CA, USA - 43 SPOT_SRF_2013-05-22 | ecosystem: Environmental > Aquatic > Marine > Strait... | reverse complement strand
GAGAGTAAGTCAGGTGAGAGAGGTATCTTTAATCGTGAAGCATCTAAGAAGCAAGCTGAGAAGTATGGTAGGCGTGATCCTAACCATGAGTTCGGAACTAATCCGTGCAGTGAGATTATACTTAGACCCTACCAGTTTTGTAATCTTACGGAGGTTGTTGTTCGTGCCACTGATACGGTTAAAGACTTGGAGCGTAAGGTCAAGATCGCCACAATACTTGGGACAATCCAAAGCTCGTACACAAAGTTTCCTTACCTGCGAAAAGTGTGGCAACGTAATACGGAAGAAGAACGTCTGCTTGGTGTGTCTCTGACAGGTATCATGGACAACCCATTGATGACTACAGTAAACAGTAAACTTGCAGGAGTACTAGATGACTTACGAAATATCGCACTGGCTACTAATCATGAATACGCTGACCTGCTTGATATACCTCAGTCTGCTGCTATTACCTGCGTCAAGCCTTCGGGTACTGTCTCACAACTCGTTGACAGTGCCAGTGGTATACATGCTCGTCACTCTCCATATTACATCCGTACTGTACGAGGTGATAATAAAGATCCCCTCACACAGTTTATGATAGATCAGAAGGTTCCTAACGAGCCTTGTGTATTCAAGAGTGATACTACAACTGTGTTCAGCTTTCCTGTTAAATCACCAGAGAATGCTATGACACGTAACGACATGACTGCTATTGAGCAGCTAGAGACATGGCTCATGTACCAACGCTATTGGTGTGAGCATAAACCTAGTGTAACAATATCAGTACAGAATGATGAATGGCTAGATGTGGGGGCATTCGTTTACAAACACTTCGATGAGATGTCGGGTGTATCTTTTCTACCACACTCAGACCATACCTATCAGCAAGCTCCATATCAAGACTGTGGTAAGCATGACTATGAATATCTACTGTCGTGTATGCCAGAGAAGATTGACTGGAACAAGCTGACAGAGTATGAACAAGAAGATAACACGAAGTCGAGTCAAACATTTGCTTGCTCTGGTGACGTGTGTGAAGTAGTCGATATAACATAGGAGTTAGATATGGACGTAATAGTAACAGCAGTAATAGTATTCTTTGGTACGTTTAGTATAGCAGAGAAGTATCTTGAACCTTGGGTCAATGATAAAGTAGAACAGTATTACGAAGCAAAGGAATAGAACATGGCTTGGATTTTAGTAGCACTCTTTATGTTTGATGGATCGCCAATGGTTATGAGCGACAACATCTTATATGAAAGCAGAGATAAATGTAATGAAGCTGCAGACATACGTAGTAAATATTTAGATGCTACTAGGCCACCATCTATGTCTGAAGCAGATTACTGGGTATGGTGTACTCAAATACCACAGGAGGTATGATGACAAATAAAAATTGCATTCGATGTGATGTTAAACTAATACCAGAAATAAACTGGGCAGGTAGTAGGGTAATACGTAGAGATTATGTTTGTAGACCCTGTTATAATAAAGGCAATAATAACAAAGAACGAATGTGGGTGAATGGCAAGTACATAGCAAAGTCACATCCACTATACAAACCTGGACGCTACAAAACTTTTAGTGATGCAGCCTTTGATGGTACATATAAGTTAGAATCTATTAAAGAAGGGTACGTGTATGCCATAACTAATCCTGCTTGGCCTGAGTGGGTCAAGATAGGCATGGCTATTGATGCTGATGATAGGTGTAATGGCTATCAGACTAGCAGTCCTTTTAGAGACTACACACTAGAGCATATGGTTGTGACAAATAACAGACGTGTTGCTGAAGCGCAAGCACATAAAGCAGCAGCTAAGATAGCTGAAGAGCAGAGAGGTGAATGGTTTAAGTTAGATATAGAACAAGCTAAAACTATAATTGATAAATGCTCTGTTGTTGATCAGAGCTTACCTACCTCATCCTCTACATCTTTTAGGTATGTTGCATAGCGCATAAACAATTCAAGTTCTCTGAAGCTTAGATCCTCTAGTTGACCAGTAATACCATAGTCTTCTCGCATCATTCGGAGAGCTTGTCTTCTAGTTTCTTTATTGAACCTTCTGGACAGTGACGTTGCTTTATTTAATACACTACCTTGGTATCCTGCATAGCCTCTGTCCATACTCTCACGTACCATAGATTTAACGTCAGACAATCTTTTCTTTAGCATACCACGTTTTTGTTTTATGTTTGCTTGTTCAAACTTGGGATCATTTAACAAGTCTTGTGTGTATGTCTCAAGCATCGGGGCTAACATACCATTGAAGATCTTATCGTAGGCAGGTATGTTAGTTCTCTCACTAGCTTTCCAAGGAGCCATATCAGCCATAGAGTATACTGTTTCTGTGGCTGTTTTTGCAGGTTTTATTGTCAGACCAAACATACGTGCAAAAGGATTGACATCGTATACCTCTCCTTGTCTGGTGGCTACAGATAACTCTTCACCTGTTATAGTGTCAGTCTTATCAATGAATGCTTCTATTATATTATCTATATACTTGGTAGAAGTCTGTGTAAATGTATTGATACCTTCAGCCTGACGTACATCCTTTGCTGTGTCAGTGCCTGTCATAAACCCTACAGCTTTGTTCAGTACATCTAGAGGTCTAGTAAACCCTGCTGCAAAGTTTCCTGTGACTTTATACAGACCATCTATAGCTGCTGCTCTCTTATCTACGTCTACATTAGTTAACACATCTAACATATTATTTATGTCGTTAGCAAACTGTGTATCACGTGCAAGCTGACCAACAGCTAACTGTGTACCTATCTCTCTTTGTAAGTCTGCTGATACTTGCTCACCATTTCTCATAGTGTTTAGTACCCTACCTGCAGCAAGCCATAGTGAAAATGGATATGTGTTCTTGGCATCTACAATAGTACCACCACCCACATCTACTTCATATACATCTAAACCTTTTTCTCTTCTTGCATTATCAAATTCCATAGACAAGCCTAATGCAGTAGAGCCTACAAGCATACGTGCGAAAGCATCTCTGTCTGTTACATTTGGTTCTTGCTTTACTAAGTTTCTAGTGAACTTGTATAGATGTTGAGGTGCAGCTAGTGGTGACCACTGGTAAGCCGTAGCTATAACGTTGTTGAAGAACCTACCAAACGGTAAAAGTGTACCAAAACCTGGAGTGTTAGAAAAAGTTTCAGCCATCTTTGCAGCAGTTCGTAGTAGCTCTGGTTGTTCTGTAGTTGTATAGTCTTTAGAGAAGACAGACTTGAGTGTACTGTCCAACGCACCTTGAATAACTTCTAGGTCAGGCTCTTCTCCTCTTTCTATAGCCTCCCTTAAAGTCATCTTTTTATTTATACGCATGTACTTATCCATCTCAGTCATAAACATCTGAGACTTAGTGAAGCTATCCTGTATACGCACACCAGATATATTACTTGCTGCGTTAGCACCAGCTTCTACATTTCTAAATAGTTTGCTATCAGGGTTTATACCAAATCTATCTGCCTGAACTTCAACACCACCAGACATGGTTTCAAATAATTTCTTACGTGTTGCTTCATTGTTAGCATCTGATAAGAACCTCATGTATGCATCGTGTGTAGTGTACGGATCTAGTAGGTTTCTAAACTTCTGTGATTGTACCTGTGTGTATGCACGTGCTTGCCGCATAGTTTCTCTAGCAGCAGCAGTATCATATGTTGACTGACTAAGAGCTTTCATACTTAGCATACCAAAGTTAAACAAGTCAGCCATAGTTTGACCCACGTAGTACTGAGCAAAGCCAGCCACGTTAATCATGGTGGTGGCAGGGGATGAAACAAGTAAACGTTTCCACACAGACTGTCCATACTTCAGAGGCTGTGATTTATTCATCTTGTCTACTTCTTTAGTAGCTTCCGCTATGTCATCCTCTAAAGTTTTCTTAGTCTTATCACCAGCAGCTACGATACCTGAGTTAACAATACGTTTTGTTTGTGATAACACGTTAAGGATTTTACCTGCCTCACTAGAATCTTTTGCTAGTAAGTCTCTTAGGTTTATACCTTTGGTATCTGCCATCTCTCCTAGTGTTAGCTCTGTGTACTTACCCATAGCTTTGTTTATCTTTACTAAGTCTTCTTCTGGCAAGAACCTGACTACGTTAGTTACTACATCTGCTGTTAGTTTGTTAGAGTGTATCTTCAAGCCTCTATCATTCATCAGCTTTGCTAGTCCACCCCTACCATCTGCACCTAACATTATATTAGCAAACAAATCGGAGGGCATGACAGAAGTCTCTAGTTTTAATCCTCTGTCTACCTTTGAGTTCCATGCCTCGATGTCTTCTAGCATTTGCTTCGTAACTTTTTTACCGTCCTTCCTAGATAGTATAGATGAGTTACTTTCTATGACAGCTTTAGATATATCTTCTAGTGTGTTTGTTGGCTCTTCAAGTCCTGACACTCCACGGAACTTACCAAAGCCTAGCTGTGCTGCACCTGCTACACCACCAAGTAAAGAAGAGAAACCTATCTGAGCTTTACTGTAGTCTTCTTGAGCGCCAGCTTCTATGTATGTCTTTTGTGCTAGTGTATCTTGTAGCATAGCAAACCCTGCATCTCCAGCTATTGTTTGCTTCAAGGCTCTGCCACTTGCTTTATCAAACAGTTCTTGCTGCTTGCCTTTCATAGCATCCAGTGCTATCTTTCTGCGCCCCTCTTTGGTAACCTCTTGTGTTACTTTCTCTGCTGCTTTACTTGATTGGTTCTTAGATAGCCCAGCTTTTGCTGCTCTTCTAGCTGCCTGTCTTCCAGCTTTCTCTGCTGCTTTTCTAATCTGTGTAGCGTTAGCTCCATCCCTTGCAGCCTTTAGTCCTGCTTTCCTCACTGCATCAAGCACAACCTTCTTACCTGCTATTGTGTAGCTACCTGCAAGAAGTCTGCCTACACCACCAGTGATAAGACCTAGATAGTTGGTAGGATCTTTAGCTGCAGCAAAGATGTAATCCTTTACACCGTCAACGGCACCCATAGCTCCATCATTCTGAAACACATTACCTAGCTGTTCATATATTTTGTAAGCATCTCCAGCAGTCTTCTTCATCTTATCGTCTGCTTTATTTATAAACCTTAGTTCACCTGTGGTACTAACAGAGTTGGCATTGAAGTACCGCATGTGTTGTACAAAATCTTCTACAGTTTCCTCTGCAGATTTGTTTCTATAAGCAACACCTTTACGTCCTACCATGTACCTACGTATCTTATCTAGGTTCTGCCCTTCCTTGAGATCGTCTTTCTTTAGAGTAACATTCTTATCAATGTAGAAATCTTCTTCTCTATCAGGTGTACGACTAACAGCACCACCCATGATCTCATTTATTCTACTCTGAGCTTCTAAATAGTTTGCCATATTAGTCCTCTAATAATGTTTCATAGCCAAAAGGTAGTCCACTAGTAGGGTCGTGGGTTTCACCATACGTTCTATCCCAGTATTCAGCCTCAGTAAGTTTTAGATCTGCGCCTTGTCTAATACCAAATACGTTTTCATTCCTTACTGTTTTAGTTTTTTCTCCACCATCAGCAGGTCTTGGAGGTGCAATAATCACCTTACCAGACTTAGGATCTACCTTACCCTCATAGTCTCTATCCCATCCTACTCTTTTAGCACTCAACCCAGACGGTCTTTTAGGAAAAGTTTTAGCAAGTAACGCTTCTTTTTGAGCTTCTGTATCGGGCGCTTCCGTTTGGGTAGTTTCCGTTTGGGTAGTTTCTTCTGGTTGGCTATCGTCTGTATCTCCTTCTGGTGTTGACATTAGATCTTCTAATGAGGAGGCATCAGCTTCAGCATTGAGGGTGGCTGTAGTGTTGTCCTCAGTGTCTTCTTCATCAGGCATCAAGCCAAGCTCTCTCATCTGATTTAGTACATACTCTTCACCCATGATTCTCTTCATTAGATTTACAGAAGGTTCATGGTCAAACAAACCAGTCTGTCCATACAGCCCTACTGTAGTATCTACTATTGCTCTTGCTGCTCTGCCTATCTCTGCTTCTTTAGCATCCTCTGCTGCGTCTACTGATGTGTAACCTTCTGCCTTCATTCTTTCTGCAAAAGCTTCATCATATTGAGCGTTGCTTGGGTCCATCCTAGCATTGAATGTAAGGACAACATTATCTATACGTAACTGTGCTTTGGTATCAATAGCATCTACTTCTATCTCGCTAAGATCTTTTACAAAATCTCCTGCTGCTTTCGGTCCGTAGAACTCTCTGTCAAAAAAGTTAACACCTAAGTTAGGAAAGAGTGAGTCATACTCTGCCTGTGAAGCTAGTTCATTCACATCAGTTATGGACATCTTACCCAAAAATGGTGTTGCTCCTAGTCGTTTCTTCGCTTGATCCTTGGCAGTTACACCAAACATAGAAGCAAGTAAACTGTCACTTGTCTTAGCAGGTTCTTCTGCTGCAAGAGTTGGGTCCATCTTTGCACCATACATTATATTAGCAAGCTCACCAACTTTCATGTCTACATACGCAGGGTTTACTTCAAATACTTCAGGCATCTCTATGATAGCTTCTACATCAGCAGAACCCAATGTTTGCATACCTTTTTGATTTGCTGCAGATAATAGTTTTTCATAGAAAGTTTTTATACCCATAGCACCAGAACCCATAGCAGCTATGACCTGTTGCTTAGTAGCGCCTAGAGCCATAGCTTTTTCAGCCATAGATCCGTACTCAGATGCTAAGAGAGTTCTGTCAGCTATTGCTTTCCTGTTAGCTTTGGCTAGATCTTCCTGTTCATCTTCATACTCTTCAGCATCAGTCCTTCTTTTCTTGATGCCCTCTGTTTGTTTGTCCAAGAAGGCTGCTCCAAAAGCTTTCCAATCAAATCCCATCTTATTAACCTTTCGCCATCAAGCCCATTGGCTTCTCTTCTGGTGTGTCTTCTTCCTCTGGCTGTTCATCAACCAACTCACTCAACATTCGTTTTCCTGGATCTGAACCATCATCAGGATTATCTTTTATATATCCACCTACTATAGCTTGGAAACGTTGTATCTCTTTGTCTTCTGCTTCCTTCTGATAATCTCTACCATCGTCAGAAACTTCGACACCCATACTGGTGATAGCTTGTTTCAAGAACTCATGGATGATTGGCTTGACTAGCATACCTACATCAACTGAGTGTATACCATTCATAGTTCCTGCACTTACAATGGTGTTTACTATAGGCTGTAGGGATAGACCTGCCTGACATACAGCAGCAAGATCATCTATAACTTCTTCGTTTGCCATACTGTCTATGTAAAACTTAGTGACATCCTCAAAGCTAGACATCTCTGCTGGTTGTTCCCAAGGATTATTCTTAGGTTCGCCTGTCAAAGACTGGCCTGGAATTGGTTGATCAAATATAGCTATTGTCTTCATGTTGTTTTCCTACTTAGTAAATCCTGCACCAAAGTATAAGCCTACTATAGCAGATACTATGTGCGTGTCTAGTGGTGTTATTACAAATCCTTGAGCGTACTGCCACTTGACTACCTCTGGACCTGACCCAAAGATAAAGTCTAGGAAGCCTACCTGTATCTCAGTGTAGCCTACGTATACGCCTACTTCTGGATAGAATACAGCAACCAACTTTGGCAACACTATTATAGCAAAGACTGCAGATAATGCAATAAGTCTTCTTGTCCATGCGAAATGTTTATCGTTCTTTCCAGCGTTACGTGCGTCAGCTACAAAGCTTGCGTTAGCATTGGCACGTTCCATGAGCATCTTGTTCTGCTCCTGTTTCATCTTCATGCTCTGCCCCCATATGGACATCACTCCACCTAGTACGGTAGAGCCAAGCATTGTTATTAGTTCTAGTGGTAATCCAAACATTAGTTAACCGCCTGTCTTACATTTAAGGTTCTTTTAAAATCTGCTTCACTAACGGATGCCGAATTGTATCTCTTTCCTGTGTCAAATGTTCTAGTAGTTCCATCAGAGAACTCAAACTCAAAACCTGCATTACCGTTGGCTAACCGTCTATTTGTTTTATGTGTTATTGTAGGCTGACCTAGTGCCTCTGCTACATGGTTGTAATCGGTACGTCTTCTGTTTGCCATTCCTTGTTTGACTATACCTCCTGTAGTAAACGTTTGTAGCATACCATCTTGTACCGTAGTCATGTTAGCGTTAGCGCCCCTAGTAAGTTCTTCATAAACAGGTTCCATATCATTGTAGTTATGGCTTTCTCCTGTATTATAAGAGTAACCTACTAAACCTGTCATAGCACCCTCTGGTATATCATCTGCATCCACACCTTGTCTTTCGGCTGCAGTTTCCACACGATCCTGAAACTCTTTCATTACTGCTTTTGTAAAACTTTCGTCTGAATCATACGTGTCTCTTCTTATACCGTCTTTTACTACGTCATCTGTTATTACATTTGCAGGTCTAAAGTTCCGTGTTGTCACACCAGCATTAGATAAAGTATTCCATCTCTCTGCTTCATTATCAGGAAGTTCTATAACCGTTCCATTATGTTCATACTTTAGTCCACTTGTAGGAACAATACCATACCCTAACGTTATACCAACGTTTTGATAATCTGAAGCTCCTAAGTGAGCAGTGGTAGTTTCTGAATCACCAATCTCCTCATATATGTTATCTATAGCAGGAGTTGATACAAATCTTATTCTATCCATACCTTCAGGCTCTTGACCAAACTGTTGAGGTTGGGCTGGATCAAGCTCAGTAACAGTGACCTCTGGTCTAGCTCCTAAACCTTTAATCTTTTTATCTACTTTTGCCTCAGAGGGTAGAGGTATTTCATCATAGCCTAGCTCTGGTTCAAATATACGTTGATCCAAAGGTACACCAGACTGATAGAACTGTGAGTCTGGGTCTACGCTATCAACAAAATCTTTTGCCCTCTCCATCTCTTGTGGCTTCGGTATAACTATAGTCTCACCTGCAATTATAAGATCAACGTTATCTATCTTGTTTACCTTTGCTAGATCAGCTACGCTAACACCTTCTTTTTCAGCAATCTGAGATAGAGTGTCTCCTCTTTTTATGGTGTACTCTTTACTGTTTGGTGCTACTCTTTGCAAAAGATTATTGATAGCATTCTTCATCAAGTTTTTATTAGCACTAGGAGATGGTACTACATCATAGCGCATGTTAGCGTCATTAGGTATCCCACCCCTATAGACAGGAGGTGGTGCTTTACTGTAATCTACTGCATCGTTTATCCTAGCCATCTGAGCATCAAGATCTATAGGTGTGTTAGTAAACATTGGTCCTTTATATACAGCCTTGCCATTTACTTTTATTTCCTTTGGTTCCTCCGCACCATATGATTTCATTAAATCAATAAATTTATTTTTTACTTTTTCTATATTAGATGGATCTTCAGGTTTACTTGGTGATGGTGTAGGCACTTCATCATACGTACTACCTTGGTCAAACGGTCTAGAACCTAATCCTTTTGTAGGACTACCACCAAATTGTTCTGCAGGGTCTGGACCCATACCACTAAATCCACTACCCCTAGATGGTTTAGAATCTACTTTATTATTAGATGGACGAGATCTACCATACTGGTCATACATTTCTTTTTGAGTAAACTTTGGATCGTAAGTCATTGTTATACCTTTACTTCGGGAATGGTAAATACTTACCGATGATGTAAGCGGCTGCGCCTGTCATAAGCTCACCAACAAAACCACCAGCAGCAGTTTCAAGGAGTGTATCTGCTTGTCCACTTGCATCTATCTGTGCCTCTGCTATTTTTGTTATTCTATCTCTTTCACTTTCGCCAGACTGCCACGCCCATGCTAACAGATCTCTCTCACGTTGTATAGCATTATTATACATTGTAGATGTGAGATTGTTTGCAACTAAAGCTGCATCTCTGTTTGCTTGGTTAGCTGCTGCGTTGGCTGCTGTAGTAATAGCTTGCGCCCATGCAGCATTTGCTTGTGCAACTATCAGGTGGTTCTGTGCGTTGAACTGGTCACGTGCATTCGTCTGTGCAGCATTGAACTGAGATATTGCATTAGTCTCACCTGCATTGAAACGGTTAATAGCGTTGATCTGTTCTGCGTTGAACCTTTGTACCTGTGAACCTAGTCCTGCAAAGAACTGATTAGTTTGATTCTCAGATGTAGCATTGAACTGTCTTGCAGCATTCATTGCAGCAGAATCACTCAGTATAGACTGAGAAGTTTCTTGCGCTTTAAGAACCTGCATCTGTTGTTCATTACTTAGATTAGTCAAGTCCATCTGTAGGAATGACTTAGCATTCTGTATGTTAGCTTGCTGTCTGTTGTTTAGATTAGCCATGTCTATCGCAGATAGTGTAGCTGCATCAGCTAAGACCTTTGCTTGTCTAGCATCTAGGTTAGCTAAGTCTACAGTCTGTGCCATCTTAGCATTCTCTAACGCTATCTGCTGATCTGCTGTAAAGTTTATGTTAGCTATCTCAGATATACGTGCTGCATTTCTTACCTTGGCTTGGAACTCTTGATCAAACTCCATGCCTAAGAAACTGGCACGTTGTTCAGCATTTCGTAAAGCCATCTCTTGTTTATTAGATGCATCTATCTGTGCGATAGGTAGTGCTGCTTCCATACCTGCCTGTACAATAGCCATACCTGCCATACTAGAGGCTGACAGTCCACGTGCAGCCATTGCTGCTGATGCATTACGCATAGCTCCTGCAGCCCATGATGGTGTGTTGCCACCTTGGAAGTCCTGCATCAAAGTGTCTAGCTCTGTCTTTACAGATGCAGCTTGGTTCTTTGCTATGGTAGCATCTACTCTTCCCTGATCTACAGTAGAGCCAGACACTAGCTGATCCTGTGATACCTGTAAAGGATTAGGAGCATCTACTGTTTGTGGCGCTCCTATCTGTGCAGCTTGTAGTTGTAGTGCTGCTGCTGCAAAAGGGTCCATCTGTGCAGGATCTACAATAGAGTCAGGGCTAACCTGCCCTTGTGCTGCTAAATAATTTTGTAAGGCTGTCTGTAATGCTTGCTGTGATTGATAAGCTTGATACTGCGCTGGTGACATGGCAGCAATCTCTTCTGCTGTTGCAGCCCCTGCTGCTGTTGCAACTCCTGCTTGTGCTGCTGCACCTGCTTGTCCTGTACCCTGTGGTACAAGTGCTGCTGGTCCACCATCTGCTGCTACAACGTTTGCTTTGGTTACGCTTGCAGTTGGGTCTTCGCCTATCTGTTTTGATAGGAGTGAACCACTTGGCATTTGTGTACCAGTTGGACCTGTGTAATTAGTTGTGGTTGATCCATCAGGGTTTGTAGTAGTGGTTGAACCATCAGGGTTTGTAACAGTGGTTCCAGCGCCGGGAACGGTAACAGGATTAGGTTGATTAGGGTTAATTACAGGAGAGGCTTGCTGTCGTGATCCTCCACCACCGCCACCGCCACTAGCATCTCTACCAAATATATCTTTACCTAGTCTTTCCATAGAAGCTCTACCTCTATCTGCAGCAGTATAGCCTCTATCTGCAGTCATTTGATGGAGTGGAAGGTTTGCTGCGCTTGGG
>Ga0181420_1000907_pt1 | contig 11491 bp, 11 predicted proteins | sample 43SPOviralmetaG_FD_130145 | JGI IMG/M metagenome (GOLD analysis project Ga0181420, IMG submission 130145) | Marine viral communities from the oligotrophic San Pedro Time Series (SPOT) site, San Pedro Channel, CA, USA - 43 SPOT_SRF_2013-05-22 | ecosystem: Environmental > Aquatic > Marine > Strait... | reverse complement strand
GTCCTCAAAGTCCCCAGTGTCCTCAAAGTCCCCAAAAATATTTATACTTCTCAAAAAATAAAAATTATCATTTAATAGATAATTAAAAAACGGATTAGAAAATATTTAGTTGGGATTTGAGGACTTCAAGGACATCAAGGACTTTTTATTTATTTTATTTAATTAAAAATAAAATCTTATATTATATAAAATGAACGCAGAAAAACTAACTGAAATAATTAAAGAAGCTAGACCAAATATAAAAGATAACTCAATAAGAATGTATGTTATGAATTTAGAAAAATTAAAGAATATATTTGAAACTGATAATTTTGATTTTTTAAAAGATGAAAAAAAAGTGCTTGATAAATTATCAAATCTTTCTGATAATACAATAAGAAATTATTTAAATGCAATATTAATTTATTTATTGGCTATTGATAAAGATGATAAATTTAAAGCTGAAATTAAAGTTTATACAGATTTAAGAGATGATTTAAATAAAAAATATGAAGATAGTCAAGCGTCAGGACAAATATCAGCAAAACAAAAAGAAAACTTTGTTGATATAACTGAAATTTATAAAATGATAGAAACTATGGGGAAAGAAATAAAAGATAAAAAAATAAAAAAGAAAGAAGATTTAACAGCAAAAGATAAACAATTATTAATGGTTTATATTATATTCAATATATATGTACGGCTTCCTATGAGAAATGATGTTGCAGGTATGGAATCAATATCAAAAAGACAATATAATAAATTAACTAATGAAGAAAAAAAAGAAAAGAATTATTTAGTTGTTGAAAAAACAAAAATGAAAATGATATTAAATAAATATAAAACATCAAAAAAATATGAAGAGAATATTATAGATATTCCAAAAGATTTAGAAAAGTTATTAAGATTATATATTCGTATTAATGGAATGGGAACATTATTTAAATCTTCAACAGGAACAGCTATATCAAGAAATGCATTATCTCAATTATTATTAAAGACATCAAAGAAATATATGAATAAATCAATATCGACAACAATGCTTCGTAAAATATATTTATCTTCAAAATATGCTGATGTTAAAGAAGAGATGGAAAAAGATGCGAAAGTCATGGGTCATTCAGTTGAAACAGGTCAAAAATATTATGTAAAAAAAAATGGGGAAGAAGAATCTAGTTAAAATCAATTACAAATTTTCCCTCTCTAATTATTAAATTATTTATTCTTTTATTTTTAATTTTATTTTGTCTTTTTAATTCTAATTCTTTTCTAACTTTTAAACTGATTTCAGGAATAAAATATTCTTGAATTTTAATATCTCCTTTAATTAATCGACAGCATCTTCTTACTGATGGAATATCTCCGTATTTAACAATAGATCTTAAATGAAATATTAGTTCTTCAAGTGAAAAAAATATAGTGTTTTCAATACAATATCCAGTATTACAATAATGAATTATTTCCTTACATAATTTTAAAATATTATTTTTTTCTTTAACAGATAAAATTTTATTTGGATTTTGGTTATTCAAATATTTCTTTAAGTAATTTAAATCTTTGTTTGGAAATAATTCTGAATTATCAAATTTAATATCATTATCATTTTCTAAATATAAAGAAACTTTTCTAATCAATTCGTGTTTATTCAACATATCATAATCAGGAATATTAAAAGATAAATCATATATAATATCTTTGAGGTCTTGTTTGGAGAAACTTTTATGAATCATTTATTAATATTAATATAGAAAAAAAAAATATATATAATATCATATAATGCCCTACAAATCAGGAGAATTAAAAGGTCAGCTCACAGCACCTGAACTTCGCCGAATGATTAAAGAACATAATAAATTAATGTCTATTAAAATTCCACCTAAAACTGATAGAGATGGATTAATTAAATTAATAAATGATAATGGATATAAAGTAAATCATGAAGCTCAAAAATTAGTTCCATCAGTACAGATGAAAAGAAAACCAACTATAAAACTTCCACCAGCACCAACACCAAAAACAGCAGAAGAGAAAGCAGATGCAAAGAAACAAAAAGATAAAAAGAAATTAGAAGATAATCTAAAATTAAAAATGAAAGTTGAGAAGGTTAAATCAAAAGTATCTGATTCAGAAATGAAAGCAAAGAAATCAGAACCAAAGGAAGAAATTGATAAACTAAAAGGATATAATAAATTATTAAAAAAGTTTAATGAACTATATAAAGAAAGATTAGAAATTCAAGATGATTATTTGAAAGGAAAAATGACTCTTGATGAATATGAAGATGAGTTTGAAGATTTGGGGCGTAATATTTTAAAAGTATTTTTAAATAATAATAATAATGGATTAGATAATAATTTATTAAAAGATACTCCATCAGGAAAAATATTGAATAATGGTGTTGAAAAATTCTTGGAGAGTAAATCAGAAATATATAAAAAATGGAAATCAAGAACTAATGATAAACCTAATAAATCAGAACAAAAGAAATCAGAACCTAAAAAAAAAGATGATGGAGTTAAAAAATATGAACTAACTTTCAAAGAACAAAATAATATTTTATCAGTAATAAGAAGAATAGAGAAAGGAAATTTCAGTTATAGAAAAGGGATGGGGAAAATATTAAATAATAAAATATTATTTCAATCAGATAAAAAGAATAATCTGAAAGATTTATTTATGTCAAAAGTTAAGGGAGTTAGAATTATGTTTTATAAAAGACAATTAGCTCCTAAACTAAAAAAAAAATATAATATTGAAGAACCAATACCAAAGGAAGATGAAGAATTCAATAAATGGTTCAATAATGCAATTAAAAATGATTAAAACTTAAATAATGACAATAAATAACAATAAATAAGCCCAAATATATATATAAATCTATTATTATGTCCTTTTAAGCACTTAAAGAGACATAAAATCCGGATTTTATGTTTAAATAGGGTGTTTTTAGACATTATTTCATATTTATTTCTTTAAATATATGTTATTTATATCATAATATAAGATTATTGTTCTGTTTCAGGTTCATTATTAACATTATTTAAGTTTTCTTTTGATTCTTCTTTATCTTTATCCTTATCTTTTTCATTAGATAAAGTTTTTCCTAGATGAAGCTTCTCTTCTTTTAGAATTAAGTCCGTATCTCTATCGCACTTGAAACATCCCCATAAAAATGAAATGTTCTTGCACTTTGAACGCTGTATTGCTAAACACAAACTTGCACCTGCTCCACTCACTCCAACAATCAATAATAATAAATCATTCATGTTATAGTTATCCATAGCCATAATATTTAAGAATATATAATAAAATTTTAATATATATTTATAAATATAATGGAGAATGCTTTTGAAAAGAAACCAATTGAACTTGTTGATTCAAAGATTGATTCATTACAAATTCATATGAATAGTACATTAAATAAGATGGATGATATATTAAAAGATTTAAAAGAAATTAAAGAATGTTTAAAAAGAATGGACGAAGTTCCAACAAAAGATAATTCACATATTCCACATCCAAGAAACAAAGGATGGTTTTATAATTATTAATTTTTTTCTAATATAATATAAAATGAATGACTTTAAAATATTTGAACCTTCACCAATTTCAATATTAACTCCAACATATAACCGCTCTAAATTTCTTCCGTTATATATTGATAACTTACTAAAATATAATTATCCCAAAGAATTATTAGAATTATTCATATATGATGATGGCGATGAGAGATTTGTTAAAGATATAGAAAAGTTTGAAAAAGATATTCATCCCATTCAATTAAAATATATTATTGATTCTAAAAAACAATCAATTGGATATAAGAGAAATTATTTAATCAAGCACGCTAAACATAAGATTGTTTGTTTCATGGACGATGATGATATATATCATCCGGATTATATTAAATATTCTTATAATGTTTTGAAGAATGAGAAAGCTGGAATTGTAGGTTCTCCACAAATGCTTTTTGTTTTCCCTGATGATGATTATCTTATGACATATATTCGTTGCGAACATAAACACCAAATTCACGAAGCAACTATGATGATGACTAAAAAATATTTTAGATCTATGGGTGGAGGTTTTCAAAATACATCAAGAGGTGAAGGTGCGAAAATGATTCAGAATCAAGATAAAAATGTATCGATTACAGACATTAATTTAATAATGATATGTGTAGCACATGAAGGAAATTCAGTTGATAAAAATTGTTTCAAAGAAGACAGACATCAACTAAATCAAAAATATACTGGTGATAAATTAGATATTTTAAAATCTATATTAATGAAATAAATATGTTTATTAAATTATATATTAAATGGAGCAATACACCGATTTAAGAATCCTTGATTGTAATAGAAGGCATTCAGTTGAAGGACAATCAGGGAATAATGAAAACACTGCTTTATTCACAAATGAACTTGGAGAAGGTGTGAGATTAAATGTTGGAGACCAAGTATCTATTCAAGGAGCATTTATTTCAGAAGTTGGAGCTGGTGCTGATACAATAGAATTTAAAGGTAATAATTTAACTTCTGCTTCCGGATTAACTTTAACTAAAAAATTTAAATATACTTACGAACAAGATAGATTCCCATCTAAAAGTTGGGATTTAAGATATCAAAATGTATTGGGTGGATATCAAGCTAAATATTCACAAAATATTGAAACAGAAGAAAGAGTTTTAAAAGATAATGAATGCACTATTGCAACTCAATTTTATACAACGAATAATGGTACAGGATATATGTTTCTTCCTCGCCGTTTTGCTTACGACCAAAATTATAATGGAGTTAATTCATCTAATGTAATTGAAGCAATATGGGAAGATATTGATAAAGTTGATTCAGGACATTCTTTCTTCTATCCAAAATATCAAGCTATATGTGAAGATGATTATCAGTTTGTTAGAGACGGAGAATCTTTTAACGCATCACAACAATATCCAAAAGGACATTATATTCCTAAACATGATAATAAAAGATTCACTATATTGAGAAGAATGGGGACAACATATTATCAATCGCAATTATATAAATATGACGGAGACCCTGATGAAGTTGTTAATCCACCTGACCCAAGAAATCCTGCTTATGGTGAATATGATTATTATATAAATTTAATTGATATAAAAGTGAATGCAGGTTTTAATTCTCCTTCTGATATATCAGAACAAATCACAGACCAACTCAAAAAGAACTCAAAACCTGATTATCAATATGAAGTTAATGATTTAACTGGAAAACCTCAACTAATAACTAATATGATTGAAACTAATACTTGGAAACCTTTCACTTGTGCTTCATATCTTAAATTTGGTTTTCAAGCATATCGTGATTATGTTGATTCAGTTGTTTCTAATAATGGAATGGCTTATTATTCTGCTTATGAAAATATTGCTGTTAAAAGACCTGACTTATTTTTATTAGGACGAAAAACAAATGCTTCTGCCGGTCATGCGATATATAACACAGGAGGACTTCCTCTTGCAACAAGAACAACTAACACAATAAAAACATCATTCAGGTTTCCGGAAGATTTACAAGCTTTATCTAATTTATTCAAAGCCCAAGCAAACTATCCTGAATTATTTTCAGGAAGGTCATTTGAGGAAACACTAACTAATTATGACGGATCTCAATCTGTTGATAATTGCCGATTCTTACACATGAACTCATACACTTCCGCTTCACAAGGAGGACTTGGAAATGATGGTTATGTTGATACAAATAATGCTTCTCATTTTAATTATAATTCAATTCCTGTGTTTTTTTATTATGATAAAGCTAATGAAAATAAATTAACAGATGGAAGTGATGCTAATGACCTCGCTTATGGTTTTGCAACTTCATTTATGCTTCCCTTTGGATTTTTAGGTGTTGAACTTCATCCTGAAAAAATAGGTGGAATGACTGAATTTCAACATTCAAATTGGGTTTCTAATGCTTCCGGATATGTTCCTGCTGATATAGAATATCAAAGGCAGTTTGGTTGGGATTATCATTTTTCTGCTTATAGTACATTAGCTATGATTCCATATTCAGGGAGAATGGATAGAGATTATTCTAATATAAATGAATGGGCGATTCAAAATGCTTCTCAAAAGATAACTGGTGGAAATGGCGGACATTCAATGAATATTGCTGATTTAATAACTAAAACATATATTGGAGCTAATGACCCTTTATTTAGTTTTGATTCAGTATCATCAAGATTTAATTTTAGTTTATTACATACTCCGGAGAAAGCAGGACAAACTGATATTCTTGCTGGTTTGAGTCAGTTAGATGCTCCACAGATAAATCCAAAAGCTGGGGAATCTGTTTATAAAATAAATCCAAGATATAATCAATATGAATATACTCCTGATTTAAAACCATATAAAAAAGATATGAATGCAAAATGTATTTGGTTTCCGGCTGGAAATGGAATCACAACAAACGCATCTGATATTCAATCTATTCCTATAATGAGCCGACAAGTTTCTCCATTCACAATATTCGACGCAAATTCAGGAATATTTATAACTGATTTTGGATATGATGAAAATACATTTAATAAAGGTTTATGGGGGATATTAGGTTTCACATATAATCAATTTAATGCTTCTATATCTCCAACATTAAATCGGCTAACTAGAATCAATGATAATAATAAAAATGAACTTAATATAACAACTACAAATTGCGAAGTTGTATCAAGCCAAACTTTAAATTATAATGTGAATCAGTTTGGTGCTGTTTTTTATACAAACCAAATTTCAGTTCCACAGGTTCAAACTGGTGCTAATAGATTACAAGGAGGAGTTAATCATGGATTATTTGTTGATGGTCTTGAATCTGTGTCTCCAAATGCTATTGAATCCGTACCTGTATTCCCCCCAATATCAATTAAGGTTGATTCAATAAAGATTAAAGCAAGGAATCTTCCTAGAAAAATGTTGAGACCATATTATCTTATTAGAAGCAATATTATTGAAACTCCAAAATATATTGGTGCTGATAAATCTTTGATGCCGGTTGTTGGTCTATGTGATAAACAATATTCAGGTGGTGATTTTTATTTTGGTTCTGATAATGATTTCGTTTTTAGAATTACAAAATCAAGAACAATAACTTCTATAACAACAAGCATTCATGATCCTGACGGAACTTTTTCAAGATGCAATGAAGATTCAGCAGTTATGTATAAATTAATTAAAAATATTTCAGCCGATACGAATATTTTGGCGGAAATTATGGGAAAAAAAAAATCTAAATAATATATATATAAATGAGTGAAGAAAATCCTTTTGATGATATTGATAATATTTTAGAATATATTTCAGATAATATTATTTTTGAAAATAAAAAACAATTAAATTTATTTAGTTTAGAATTATTAACTAGATTAAATAATTTATATATAAATAATTTAGAAAATGAATCAACAACATCAGAAGAAGATGAAGATTTTTTGGAATCAGCTTATATAAAAAATAAGATTGATACAACTAAATCTCAATATTTATGGGCTTCAAAATATGAACCTAAAATAAAAGTTAATATAGATGAAGAAGGTTTTCATTCATTAATGTAAATATTTAAAAAATAAAATATTTATATAATATATAGAAATGAATTATACGGAAACCGAAATCCAAAATATTCTAAATTTATATTCCAAAAAAAAAGAATATGAAAAACAAAGATATGAATTAATTAAAGATACTGATGAATTTAAAATGAAAAATAGAATGAGAGCTAAAAATCATTATGATAATAATAAAGAAAAGAAACTCCAAAAATATCAAGATAATAAAGATATTTTGAATGCAAAATCTTCATATTATTATTATAAAAAAAATGATAAATTGGAAAAATTTAAAGAAAAAAATATTGAAAAATATGAATTATTAAAGTCAATTAATTTTATTGAATAATTATCGATAAAATTAAATTATATACTAAATCTTTTTTTTTATTAATTTTTTTTATTTTATATCTTCTTTAAGTAGGAAAATATAAAAATAATATTATTTATTTTAATTATATTAATTAATTAATTGCGTTATTTAAAGATAAATTAAAATATAATATAAAGTATAGAAAATGGAAAATATTAAAAAATCAAAAACTCAAAATATGAAAATAAAATCTGCTATTAATGATATGGATGTTAAATGCGTCTCTGCAATATTATTTAATAAACAAGGAGATAAAATTATTAGAGTTAAATCAAAAGATAAATGGGATGATGTAGGTGGAAAGATTAATGACGGAGAATCTCATCAAGAAGCTCTTGTTAGAGAGGTTAAAGAAGAAATTGGAATTGAAATAAATAAATATTCTTTTAAATTTTTAGGGGATGCTTATAATCCACAATCAAAAAATCATATATATTGTTTAAAGGCAAAAATGGAATCTCTTGTTCCAAAAGCCAATAATGAAATTAAGGAAGTTGAATGGTGCGATATTAATAAAGCAAATGAAGATTCTAGTTTTAGATTATCAAGAAGTTTAAATTTATGTAAGAAATACTTTCCTATAAATAATGATTTTTTATTTATTGAAGAAGAAGAAGATAACACGAAAAAGATTGTTAAATGTGATTCAGATAGTGAATTATCCAATCCTGATTCTGAACCAACTGAACCAACTGAATCCATTCTTAATATTAAATTAAATAATATGATTAAGGAAGAATCATTTATTTTAAATGAAAAATATGATATTCATGAAATGGCTAAACTTCTAAATGCTGATATTCTTGATCTAGAATGGAAAGCAAGAATTAAGAAATATAGAAAGCATTCTCATTTTGGAATTGTTAAAGTTAATTATAAAAGAAATTTGATTGGAAGATTAGAAATCAAGGGTGAAGATTGTAAAGATAAAGAAACATTAACAACACAAGCATTTATGAAAGGAGTTTGCAAATCCGTACTTTGTTCTAAATTATATTATGATTTAGACCTTATCAACGCTCACCCTGTAATGTTATATCAATTATTAATTTCTTATGATATTCATTGTCCTAAAATACATCAATATGTTATGTTAAGAGATGATATCATTAAACATTATAAACAAAGAACTGAAATGAATCGTGATGATATTAAACAATTACTTTGTCTTATTTGTTATGGTGGTTCAGCAACTAAATTTCTAAATGAAAAAAAAGTTCCTGATAATGAAGATTGTCGTGGATATTTTTTAGAATTAGAAGAAGAACTTAAATCTTGTAGAACTCAATTATTAAATAAACCTGAATATTTTAAATATAAAATGAAAGCTCATAATGATAAAGGAGCTGATTATCATAATGTTGAAGGCACAGCATTATCTTATTTATTACAAACTCATGAATGTAATGTTCTTATGGTTATGTTTAAATATATTAAAAATCATTTAGGTGATGATGCTGTTGGAGCTTTGATTCACGATGGACTTCATATTGATATGAAAAAAGTTGATGATTATGGTGCTGATAAACTTATTAATGAACTTGAAAAAGCAATCAATCACCAAACATCTTTTTCTCTTAAATTAAAGATTAAACCATTTGGAGCTGTTCCTGAAATAGATAAAATGATTTCAGTAAGTACAGATAAAGAGGCAGGAGATATTGTATCTGATAAAATCAAAAATGATTATATCACAAGTCAAGAAAGAATATTTTTAAGAATTAATAATGTTTGGACTGAAAATGAAAAAAAGATTAAAAAAGAACTTAATAAAATAGTTGGAAATTTCAATATTATGATTGAAAAAATGAATGATAATACAGGCGAGATTGAATTAAAAGAACATTCAAGAATGAGTAAGGGTTGCAAAGATATATTAAATTTTGTTGAACCAACAGAAGATGAAGATTTTATAGATAAACTTTGGACTTCTAATTTATTTAAATTATGTTTTAAAAATGGTTATTATGATTTTAAATCAAAAGAATTAAAACAATATGATATTGATACTCACACAACTATAAAAATCAATCATGATTTTAATAAAGCTAAACCTGAAATCAAAGAACAAGTATTTATGAGAATATTAGACCCAATATTTAATAATGATAATCTTATGAGAGATTGTTGGTTAAATTATATTTCAAGAGGTCTAGCAGGTCATATTGAAGATAAGAATTGGGCGGTTGGAACTGGTGAAAGAGATTGCGGAAAGGGTGTTCTTGTTGGTTTATTAGAAAATTGTTTTGGTGAATATTGTCGCTCAACTAATAGCGAAAATTTCTTATTCAAAAATAACGGACAAGATTCAGCCAAAGCGTTATCTTGGCTTGTTCCTTTTGAGTTTAAAAGATTATTATTAACTAATGAAATAACAAAAGATGCTGAAAATAAAACAAGAATTAATGGTAATATATTAAAAAAATTATCAAGTGGAGGTGATAGAATTGAAGCAAGAGTTAATCATAAAGATGAAATTAATTTTAAAGTCCAAGCAAGAGTTTGTATGTTCTGCAATGACCTTCCTCCTATTGAACCAAGCGACGCAAAAGAAACAAGTTATATGTTTAAATATCCCAGCAAATTTTTAGATATTGAAGATCCAAGATTAGAAAATCCTGTTAAAATTAAGGTTAAAAAAATGAATGAAGATACAGAAGAACTTGAAGATGTACTTGATGATAATGGTGAAGTTATTTATAAAACACTTACTCAATTCTATAAGAAAGATGATGATATAAAAGAATGGTGTAAGCGTCCGGAAGTAATGGACGCTTTTATTGAAATACTTTTTGATAATTATTCAAGCAAAGTTCCAGTTCCTGAATCTATGAAAGAAGAACAAGCTGAATTTAAATTAGAAGAAACTGATGAAAGCAGATTTTATGATTTATTCACATTTATTGATGACGCTAACTATAACACTGACACTTCTCTTGATTGGTTATCAATTGATGTTATTAATATTATGCTGAAAAAAGAAAAGATTAATTTATCAGCTCAAAAATATAAAAATTTATTACTTGCAAAAGGTTGTGTTAAATGTAAGAAAACAAAGAAAGACGGAAAGAGAGTTAATGCTTGGGCTAATTTACAGATTTATAAGGGCAAGAAAGAAGACCTTGCTAATGCTGGATATCAGTTGATTGATGAGGAGGAGGAATAATTCCTGTAATTTTATTTATTCTTTTATCATAATTTATTTTTAATAAAGCACTTATTATTATGAAAATATATATAAATGCTAATATATTAAATATCATTTATATATAATATATTATTTTTTGATTCGATATTTTTCCCAAATATCTTTATCAACCTTTCTTGCATTTCCGCCCATGATTACACTCGCCAATCTAGCTAATCCCCAAGAATATGCTGTTTGATTTGGTCTTGAACCTGATGAATAATATGCACCTTTTCCTTTCATTATTATTTTTTCAGCACCTGTTTTTGATATTATATTTTTATAAATAAATTTCTTATCTGATATTTTTGTTTTATATTTATCTTCAAATTTTCTCGCCCAACTAGATCTTTCACTTTTAAATGATGTTTTTGGTC
>Ga0181420_1000906_pt1 | contig 11495 bp, 4 predicted proteins | sample 43SPOviralmetaG_FD_130145 | JGI IMG/M metagenome (GOLD analysis project Ga0181420, IMG submission 130145) | Marine viral communities from the oligotrophic San Pedro Time Series (SPOT) site, San Pedro Channel, CA, USA - 43 SPOT_SRF_2013-05-22 | ecosystem: Environmental > Aquatic > Marine > Strait... | reverse complement strand
GCTTGCTGATGAATTAGATAAAAAAGCCAAACTTGATAAAAAATCAAAAGCAGATACTAAGCGGGCTAAAAAGATTTTAAAACTGAATGCTGATACTAAAAAAATTCTGAAAAGAGGTGAAAAATGGCAGAAAAGAGGTGAAAAAGCAAGAAACCTTTGGACAAATAGCCTAAAGCCTCTTCTAGCAAACGCAGGTGCGTTTTTCCTATCTTTTATGTTATTTGCTGCTTTAGTCTTGTCAGGTATATTTATATTACACGCCCTTTGGCCGCAAATAAAGAATGCTATTATGCCAGCCTTTGATGCCATAAAAGACGGATTAAAGTTAATTATGGAAGGAGTTGGCGTATTCTTTGGTGGTATATTTGATTTATTCGATGCTATAATAAATGGAGGCTTTATGGACATAATGCTGGCTTTATGGGAAATAGTTAAAGGATTCGGAATGATTGTTTGGGGATTGGTTAAAGTATTACTTGGTGGATTAGTGGTTTTCCTTTATGAAATGGCATTAGGTTTATGGGACAGGGCTAAGGAATGGGTTACAAGTTTAGGTAACAATTTAAAATCAATAAGTAAAATTGCAGGTTTAATCTTCGCAATTGCAGGAATGATGATTGCTTGGATGTATGGCGCACCTATTCTATTAATTGCAGGTATTGGTATATTAGCATATAAGTTTGGAAAATGGCTTCTTTCAAATATTCCGCTTATGGCTAATGGTGGTGTTTCAGCCGGTGGAATGACAATAGTAGGAGAAAGAGGGCCGGAATTAGTTAATTTACCAAAAGGTTCTAGAGTTCATTCTAATACTAATAGTAAACAAATGGTTGGCGGAACAACAAATAACTTTAACATTACTATAAATGCTAGAGATACTTCTGATGGAGAACTAAGAAGAATAGCAGACAAGATAGGACAGATGGTAAATAGCAAAATAAATAGAAGCACAAGTGCTTCAACTATGAGGTGATATTATGGGAGTAGTCGGAGGATATGCAGTATATTTAAAATTAAATGTATTTGATAGGGAGACTAATGATTTAACTATTGATACTATTCCTTTAAGAGTTAATAGTGTCCAAGTAAATGTATCGAGGACAGTTCCTAATTTTCCTATACCTTTATCAAGTTTGGGCAAAGGAGAGTCTATTACTGTTGGTGCTGATTTAGGAATGGCTAGTAAAACAATTACTTTAAGTGGATTTATTACTGAAACAGATTTAAGAAGAAGTCATAGTAAATCAGGCAGTACCCCTGTAACAAGAACATTTACTGCTATGGAAGTAGCACAGATGATTGCATCCAATGTTGATTCTTCAGGTATTGCTAAATATCAAAACATAAACGAATTAACTATTTTTATTGATTCTGCGGTTGATTCTCAATATCAACAAAGAGGTTCAACAAGCCCATTACATGTTATTGATATTCCATTAAATTTTGCTTCAAGGGGTAATCCTTTAGAAAAAGATAATGAAAGAGTTCCTTTTCCTCATACTACTTTTCCTGATGATACTAAAGAAGAAGGTATTAAAGGATTTGTAGAAAGTTTTGATTTTACATTAGATTCTGAAACAGTTGAAGTAGGATTTAATATGAACTTTAAACAAGCAAATATTTTCCCTTGAGGTGATTAATAATGTATGATATTCATGTAGGAGAGCAAAAAAGTTTAGTGTTCCCAATTATGTGTAATGCGTATGTTTCAATCGGTTATGAAGATAATATCCCTGATATAGAAGGTACTCCAAGTGACACAACCGATGACATTCCTTATGGCTTATGGGCGCATGAGGGCGACTTTTCCTTTGAAGCAATCGTGACACCGTATGACATAAATGGTGAAAGTGTTGCTAGGGACAGAGCCAATTCAGAACCGGAAAAAGTAATGCCAAACGGAGTAACTTCGGGTTCATCTCAATCTGATTTTTATTTAGATGAAACATCTGCTACTGGTAGATTAAACCATGAAATGATGATTTTTTATAATTCAAAGTTTTCTGTTAGTTTAGTGAATACTACAACTACAACTATCAATCAACCTGCTGAATATAAAATAAGAGTTTCTTTTCTTGGTGGAGTTGCGAATGTAGAGACTTCAACAGTAATTACTTCTTCTAAAGAAAGAATAGAACGATTAGATAATAATAACTATAATACTTATTTAGATGGATTTAATGAAGAAGGTTTTAGAGTATTTGATAATATATGCCGAGTAAGTCTTGTTGCGGCGGCTAGTGGTCAAAAAGTAATAAGGGTCAGCCATACTAATAATCTCGGAGGACATGCTTATATGCCAGTAGGAACAGAACTATTTACTAGAGATGAATTTACTTATACTTCCATAGGAACAATAGCCTCGGTAAGTAGTAATGATTTAACTATGTCAGTAAACTTAACTTCTACTTTAAGTGCATTAACTGATTTATATGTGGAAACCTTTAAAGAACCTAAATATATAGGAAACACCCACCACATAGGAGTTAGTTATTTAGACTCAGCAAAGTTAGTTCAAATATTTTATAATGGTAAATTAATGCAAACTTCCACAGTGCCCTCTTTACCTTCTCCATTTGTTTTTGATAGAAGTGATTTTTTATTAGGGAGAGCCACTACTGCTACAACTCAAACCCAAAACTATGCTTATACTGCAAAACAATTTATGGGAGAAATGCACGAAATGTGTATAGAAAAAACTTATAAAAGTAAATATGTTCATATGCACTCACTATTACCTAAATTTGACGAAACATTATTATATTTACGATTTGAAGAGGTGGATTTATGACAGTAACCGTTGGTGGATTAGTTACGCTGCATAATGCTGCTGCTGACGATAACTTCAATACTCCTACTAATCCTTTTTTTACAACAAGTATAACCGCTGATACCGATAAAGTATTTGGCATAGTTGTTGAAGACGATACCGATACTACAACGATAAATGAACCTATTGGTAGTGCAGGGTTAATTACAGAATATTCTAATATAGAAAATACTAATGGATTTACTATTCGTTGTTATGATTCCTATACTACAACTGGATTAAACTTGGCAAGTATTAATTTAACTGCAAATGACTATTTTGTTTTAGTTCATTCTGATGATGCTAACTTGCATCATTTTGCTAAAATAACAGAAGTTAAAGCAGCCGACGCAAGCGGAGATATGTTTGAGTTTGAACCTAAGTTGGGAAATCAAATTGATAAAGATACAAAGTTTATGGTATTCAAAGGGCCAGCAGTTACAAATAAGGTTTTGGCTATTACTTGTGGTTTAATCGCAAATCCTCATAATAGTGTAGTTTGTGCTAGACCACTATGGTATTTTTATAACGATAAATTAGATAAAAAGAATGAGTTAAACCATAGTACAAAATACTATGTTAAGATGTTAGATACAAGTAGCGGTTCAAGCATTGATTTAGCCGCACCAACATATAAGTCGGCATTTGTTACTGTTAATGAATACCGAAATAAAATAATAGATTACAGTAAGTTTTCTTATGTTATTAAAAGTAAAGATAATTTAAGAGAAAAAGATGACCCCGACATATCTCTCTCTAATGAAAATCTATCTGTTACTCATAATGCTGTATTATATGACTCTAGTTTCCCTAATGCTAGACGGAACGATGATAACATATTACAAGTATCTAATAATGATTTTACTGGCCCTCATAGATATTTAACTTACTCTACTTCTCCTAATTCAGTTAATTTGCTTCCTGTCGTATTAGATACTTATGTTCAAGAAAGTATAGATGGTAAAGCAGGATTTGCGGAAACTAAACTAATAGATGACGGAAATATTTATAAAATTAAAATTAACACAGGAGATAAATATACTATAAGGCAAGAAATAGGAACCGGAACCTTTCACGAATGGGTGGAAATAGCAACTTTAGGAACATTGGCTATAAGTGTATCTAATAGAAGAAGTTATAATATTAAAAACACAAATGGGCTTCCTGTAGATATGACTAAGTATATTAATTCTAATGATGAAATTAAAATAGGGAATAGAATTGTAAGAGTCCATACTGTGTTTGCTACTGCTATTGATGTTTATGATTTTAGTCGATTAGAAACAGAATCAACATTTAGTTCAACACCCACTATGGATAATTTAACAGCAGATTCTAAAATATATAGAAGAAGATTTAATGTTAAAGATAATACCTTATTAGTTGATTTTGATTTTTCTGATAATTCACATGACAAACTAAAAGTTATTTTATATTCCAAAAGTCATCAAACCAAAGAAATATCAGTAATAGAACCAGATGCAGGAATAACTTCTAAACATAAATTATTATTTTTAACAGATGATAAAAATTATAGAGGAACACCTTATAGTACCAGAACTGGACTACAATATGTTAAGGGCAGTTTTGTTGTATTAAACGAAGTATTTACAGGCACAGTTGAAAACATAGAAGATGTAATAGAAGATGGTATTTCATCTGTAATTATTCAAGGAAGAAATACTTTTTCTAAATTAATAGACCCTATCACAAGTAAAGACACTTTATTTTCTGAAGATATTATTTATAGTAGTAAAAGCCCATTTAATGACAGAACAGCCAAAACAGGAAATACAGGCGGAACTGCTAGTACGGCGACAACAGGAACATTTGATTTTGATGATAAAACAGTTGCGTTAAACCAAAACACAAACTTTACTAAGAACGATAAGGTGTGGGCTGGTAATCAATTTATTGGAGAAGTTTCTGCTGACTCCACTAATAATAGTATAGAATTATTTGATTTTCCTAGAACAAAAGGTTCAGCAGTTGCTCTATCAGTAGAAAATAATAAGAAATACATATTTAATAAAGCACTTGCTAGTAATCCTTACATTACTTCTTCTACTGATTTAAACGGCGCAAGTGATAAAGGTTTGTTTTTTAGAACAGGAAATAGGTTAGATAGTGGAGAAGCAACCCCTTTGAATACATTTAATGCTTTAGTTGAGAATGGATTATTGGCAGGAACAAGTTCTTCTTCAGATGCTAATGCAATAGGATATAATTTAAATAAAGTAGAAAACATACTTACTGATTCTAGATTTTCTGCCTTGATAGATAACTTTGATGATGATACTATGAATACTCTTTTAGATTTTAACATTGTTTCTGTTTTTAAAAATAAAAATAATACTATTGTCAAAATGGCCCCACATATTCCTTTAACACTAGGAAGAAGTCAACCCAACTATGCAAATAATAAAGATGCAGGAACATATACCAGTTTAGGTACTAGCATAAATTTAATTACAGAATCAGGAATATTTACTACTGCTAATTCAACAAAAAACATTCAAAGCCTACAAGTTAGCACCGCTAATTCTGCACAAAAAACGGCTTTAATGAAACTAAAAGCGGGAGATGCCATATATACATCTACTGATTTTGTTGGAAGAGTGGCTATGAGTTTGAAAGGAAGTGGGACTTACATAATATCTTTAGAAAGAGGAATACCGGCTACTTTAATATCGAGCAAAGAACTATTTGTTCACTATATATCTTCAGTTAATGATAAAAAGCAACATGATTTAATTCTAACCAATGGGCAACATTTACATGGCGGTAAAATAATTAGCCTTTTAGGTCCAAAAAATGAAATATTAAACTATAATATTTATAATAATGCAGATGAAACTACCTATTCTGAAACTTTTGGTTCTTCCTTCTTTAGAATAATAAGTTTAGAAAAAGGAAATATAGGCCCAACCTTTTCTTTTTACAAAGGAGAACATAGAGAAGATATTGACAATAAAAACTTATCGAATGATAATTTCTATACTCCTGAATTAGAATATAATTATTATGCTACTGCTTACAAAGGCACAGACATAAGCACAGTAAATAAAACAGGAACGGGTAATAATAATGGTTGGCCTCATGAACAATGTGGTATAATACCAATTACAGGTTCTAACTATTATGATAGAAAAAGATTCCCAAATACTGCCGCCTTTTCTTTTATTAATACTTTTAAGTATGTAGTGTCGCCTCATGAAATTACAGAGGAATATGCTGATGCAACATTACCCGTTCAGTATTCTAAATCAAGTTTATTTCATATAGACCCCACAGCAAGCAGATTATTTTTGTTTATTAATTCCGATAAATATATTTATTCTTCAACAAGAAAAGATAGTTTATTAAATTCTGCTTCAAGAACTTTAACAGATTATGGTCTTTTATCTATGAGCAATAGTAAATTAATAAATAGTAGAGAAACAAAAGAATCAGTTATAGGAAATACAAATAGAATCAGGCTTTTAGATACTTCTTATAATCATAGTAATATACTACAATCAGATAAAACTTTATCTGATTTAACTAGGTTTGGCCTAATGAGACTAACTGAATGTGTTTACGATTTCTTTTGGAATCCTATTAATCCTGAAAGACCCGTTTCTCTTGATAGAGCAATAGAAGGCGAACAAAACAATTTTTCTTTTAATCTCGCAACTGTTGGAACTGCTGCTTCTTTTGCATCAATAGTTGGTACGAGCATGAATATAACTATGAATGCAGGACACAGTATTGCGGTAGGAGATTATTTAGTTGATGGTTTTCCAACCTATTCTAATAATATGTTAGTATTTGGTAAATGTACGCATGTTAATGTTGGCGGAGATGCTAATGTAGTTACAATAACTAATTTAAATCACACAAGAGAAAGTAGTGGAACCCCTTCTTTTATTCCCACAGGCCACAATATATATGCGATTCGTGCGGCAGACATAGCATTAAAAAATAAAATTACAGGATTTGGTGATGAAACTAATTTTATTCCTTCAGGTAAAAAATTAAGTCTATCTAAGTCTTTATTACATAATGGTGGGTCGGGTGGTTTTTCTGCGGTAACTACGAGCGATTGGTATAAGAAATTTAATAACAGTAGAGGCGGAGAAGTAAATATAATATCAACATCTACTAACAGTAGAGTATTATTACCTATTATATTTGAAACCGATGGCGTTAATTATACTAATAATCCTATTGTGAATCGAATAACAGTAAGTGCTAATTGGGCTAGTAATAGTAAGATAATTAATGTTGGTTCAAATGTTAGTTTATTTAATGTAGGCGACCAAATAGTAGAACCAGTAACAAGTACGAATGTTAGTTTGACACTAATTGAAAGAAATAGAGTAGTTTCTATTGATACAAGTGCTCAAACTCTTACTTTGGTAAACGACATTGTTAATGCTGCTTCTAGTGTTAATGGCACTGATAATTTTGTTTTTGAGCAAAAAAGAGATGCTAATACTCACCATAATAACGCATTCTTTAGATGGTGGGATAAAACAAGATTAAAGAATTTTATTAATACCTCATCAGAAAATTTTGAGTTAATCAAAGCCACTGTTTTACAAGGAACAGGTGTGGGTAGTGGCTTTGTAGATAATGGAATGACAACGAGATTAGATAGTTTAGTTTGGGGCACTGTTGATGAAACAACTTCAAGTAAAATTTATACCTATTTATTACTAAATGGTTCGGCTTACGCTTATTTTGAATCAAGTAGTAGGGAAAGTATTGACTTTGTTGAAACTAACTTTGATGGCGCAGTAATGGGATTTAAGCCTTCAATTTATGGCGGAGATGTAGGAGGCACTATTTCTTCAGCAACAGCAGTATTAGGTACTAACAATGCAACTTTCCAAAGATATAGTATAGAATTTGACACCAGATATAAATTTTTAGAGTTTATTGATTTAACTGGATGCTATTTGGTTCCAACGGTAGGGACAAGGGATGATGGTACAAGTGTAGCAGTAAGCACTAATAATAAATTACAAAGTTCTTCTGCTCATAATCTAACAACTAATGATATAATTTATGTAGTTTCTCATGAATATGACACTAAGACTTCTATGAGTAACCCTAATGCAGATAATTGTCTGATTACTTTAGATAAGGCTTTAGTTACTAATACTCACTATAAAATAATGCAACCCAACCCTGTCGCATTTTGGCCTGAATCACCGACAGCCATAACACTAAATGAATTAAGCAGCAAATATACTAAACAGGCTGATTCGGATAAAATGTATGAAAATATTAATGCAATGGCTATTAGAAATGGAAGAGATAGTCTTTCTGCTAATAACGAAAACACTTCAGAAGGAATACAATCCATGTATGTTGTTGTTGATGTAGATAATTTAGGGGCTGTTAGTGGTTCTGATAATACCGTTCTTAAATCATATGCTGAACTAAGTGCAGCAATAGGTGATATAAGTAAAGAAGTATGTATTAGCGATGGTGATGAACAAATAGTAACTTCTCTAGATACTACTACGCAAAACGGATTTAGTCTTAATTGTAATTTTGGGGAGTTAGGAAAGAAACTAAAAGGCGTTCTATCTGTTTCAGAAACTTTTGAATTAACAGTAGCAGGTAATATAGATGTTAATGATACAAGAGCAGTAATAGGAAGCACAGTTAATATAGTGAAGGAAAGTGAAGATTTAGTTGAAGAATTATTAGAAGAAAATGGAGTAAAGTATTCATTAACTAAAGAATCTTATCCATTATATGCTTCTCCTGACTTTCAAGGGGCAAGCACTTATGCTGTAATTAACTATCTTCTATCGCTAAAAGATAAAAAAGTAATTGATAACTTAGGAACATTAAATATTAATAATGATGATAGCAGAACAGTTAAAGCAACCTTTAGCGATTCTGACCTAATAAGTTACAAGCAGACTAAAAGCGAATTTGATTTCTTCAATGAAGTTACTGTTTATGGTGCTGGACTAAAATCTACTAGAAAGGATATTAAAAGCATTAAGCAAAAAGGAAGAAAAACACTAGAAGTCTTTTTAGAAGAATTAATTACTCAAGCAGATGTAGATAAAAAAGCATATCAACTATTAAAAATACATAGTAATTCTACGAACAATCTAGAATTAACTTTGCCTATTGATAGAGTAAAAACTATTAAAGCAGGAGATGTGGTTAATTGCGAAATATTAGCAGCAAATATTAAGATGAATCAATATATAATTTTAGAAACTATTCATCAAACTAATGGAATGATTATATTAAAACTAGGCCAATACTTGATAGGACTAGATGATACTTTTTCTGAATTACTATTACAGGATAAGAAAAGTAAATCCTACAACAGAAAGAAAAACTTTTCAGAAAACGAAAATGATTTTGATTTCTTTAACAATATAAAAATAAAAGAAATAGGTCTTACTCTTCGTAATAGAACCACAACAGGAACCCTGCTAGGATTCACCCATAACTTAAATACAGACACTACACCTCTCGGTATTGGCGGAGAGATAACTCACACCGTACTTTTGGAGGAAGATTTATGATAACTGACCAAACAAGAAGTTTATTAGCAACTCAACTTAAAAATTTAATTTTATCCGGTCAAGTAGGATTAGGAGGAAATAATACCAGCCCTGCCGCTACTACTTTAGATGTACCTTTAACTAGCCCGACAGTAAGTATAAGTACGGATAAAACAGATGAAAATGTTATTCAAGTTAAATTAGAAATAATCGGTAGTGCTATTACAGGGAAAGTAATTAGAGAAGTAGGACTATTTAACCATGCTACTCCCGCAAGCGGCACATTATTAGAAAGATTTAACTTTAATGGTGTTGGGCCTTTTAGTGCAACTGATAGATTACAAATATACATAACGATGGAGATTGAGTAAAATGGTAAATAACCCGTATTTTTTTAGCACGATGGCAACAGCCCCTTCGACCCAAATAGCAGATAGTAGTGATAATCCTCATTCAGGATTAATAAAAGCACTATCCATTGGAATGACGGGTAGTTATGCAATTAAAGCAGGTAATGATTTTGCTATTACAGTAGCAAGTGCTTCAACAGTAACAGTAGCCGCAGGTAAAATACTAAGAGATGGATTAAAGGTTGATATTAGTGCAAGTGGAACTTTAACTTTAGGTACAGTTGATTCAGCAGGAACTACAAAAACAAATACTCTTTATTCTTTAATAGTGGTTGCTGCTAATAATTCTTTGGCTATTAGAACAACTACAACAGAAGAAGCAGTACCAGCATATACTTTAGGAGATATTCCTATTGCTTTATTGTTATACACCGGTGATTCTGCAACTATGGAAATTCAATTTTTAACCACTAATAAAACAGATAACTCATTAACCTTAGCATATGAATCTTCTAGTGATTTTACTCCTACTGCTACCTTTACTTCGGCTTCTGGCGGAACTACTATTACTAACACAGTTGGCGATTTTACAATAGATAACCAAGATACTAATGACCAAATAATTTTACAATTAGGTACTGATACTGCTGCTACCGCAGTAGTAATTAAAGACGATAGTGGAAATAATAAATTGGCAGTTACAGGTGATGGAAAAACTCAAGCATTCGGCACTTTAGAAGTAGGTACTGATTTGAAAATGTCTACTTCTTCTGATGATGCTATAATTGAAAATGTAACCGAAAATAAACATATTATTTTTAAAGTAAATGATAGTGATGGTGGAGGTGCTTCAACTGAAATAATGAGAATTGATGGGGAAAATTCAAGAGTTGGTATTGGTGCAACAACACCCACAGCAAAATTAGAAGTTGCTGGCGATGTAGATATTTCAAGAAGTACCGATTCAGGACAAACAAGAACATTAAGTATCGAAGGTGCAAGAAACGCTTCGGGTACTGATTATGCTAGAATTGATTTAGAAAATTATGATTCTCACGGCCCTACTTCTTATGTCGGTGCAAGAATTAGCGCAGTTAATGATGCAGATGGAGTTAATGATGGAAGTTTAGTATTTTCAACTAATAACGCAAATGCAGGAATAACAGAAAGAGTGAGAATTGATGATGAAGGGAATGTTGGTATTGGTACTAACTCCCCCGATGCTATGCTACATCTTTCAAGCGGTGTTGACCAAAAACCACAAGTAATTTTAGAAAATACTCAAAACATCGCTACTGATGCTTCAACAGATGAGCCGGAGTTAATTTTCAAAAGAAGTGGTAGTTCCAATTCGGGTACAAGCGGGGATATAGGTAAAATTAGATTTATAGCAAAAGACGATGGCGGTGCTTATCACGATTATTGCGTAATAAATGCCGATGCACCCGATGAAACAGCAGGTACAGAAGACGGTAGGATTTTAATTTATGTTACTAAAGTAGGGGCTTCAGTTGAGCATTTAAGAATGAGTGGTTCAGAAGGTGTGATTTTTAATCACAATCAAGAGGATATAAACTTCATGATAGCAGGTAAAGATAATGATAATATATTTTATGTTGATGGTGGTACTGAACTGGTTGGTATTGGTACTGCAAGTCCCAGTGCTAATTTACACATAGTTGGTGCTGGTTCGGGCGACCATCTTATTTTAGAAGGAACTTTAGGTAGTGCCGCTACTTCAGCCCCTAACTTTGTATTGTTTAGAAATGGTGATGATGCAGCCGCAGATATTGACGATGCTGATTTAATAGG
>Ga0181420_1000905_pt1 | contig 11499 bp, 6 predicted proteins | sample 43SPOviralmetaG_FD_130145 | JGI IMG/M metagenome (GOLD analysis project Ga0181420, IMG submission 130145) | Marine viral communities from the oligotrophic San Pedro Time Series (SPOT) site, San Pedro Channel, CA, USA - 43 SPOT_SRF_2013-05-22 | ecosystem: Environmental > Aquatic > Marine > Strait... | reverse complement strand
CCTGTTGGTGATACCTCTAGAGGATTTTTTGACATTGTAACAAAATGAGGTAATGATAATGCAGCTGCTCCAACTGGATCAACTTTGTATGGAAAATTAATTGAAACATGTCTATACTCTGTACCATTGAATACATTATTATCAGCTACAAGAATTGAACTTAAAGCATTGCCTTCTTCATCTTTTGATGCTGTCATTGGATATGCTGCAGTAAACTCATTTTGAAAATACCCACTCTCTGATGCCATATTTACAACACCAAAAGCAATATTTTTATACGGCATTTCAATAGATGATGTCAATGGTACTATTGAACCTGTCATTAGATCTGCACCTACTGCATTTTTGTTATCATATATATCCATGTATTGAATACTTGCAGTATACCATGGTTCTGTTTTTACAGGTTGATCATATACTTTAACTTTTGCTCTTTCTAATGCATGTGGTTCTATTAATAACCCAGATGCAACTTCTGCTCGAGCAGGAATTAATTGTTTTATTTGATTAAACAATGAAAAATCATATAATGTAAATATTCTTATATATGCGTTAATATCATTTTGCCTACTATATTTTTTCCAATAATCATATGAAAATTGAGTTAAGTTTGGATACGATGGCGTAAACTCATGAGATGGGTCACCAACAAAATCATCTAATTCTACATCTCCAACATGATTAAAAATTTCTTTATTTATTTGATCAGCTAAGGAATAAAATAATCCTAATCGATTTGAATCTACAGGAGCATAATCATATGATGATCTTTCAGATGTCGAATTAACTGATAATGGTCTAATTAATTTGTTATCTTCTAATCTAATTTTTTGTGATCTAGGATTATTACCTCCTAATGAAATTCCTTGAATATAATATGTCTCTTCAACTGGCTCATAATTTCCTCGCTGAGCATTTGAAGGGGTTGGAAAGTATGACATAGTAGCAAATGAACTACCAGATAAGATACGATCTGCTATAGCCGTATCAAATGGTCGTTGCATATCAACAAGATGTTGTGCTGGATGTGATGAAGATAATACTCTGTTATCTCCTGCAGAATGATCAACTGCTTTTAAGTCTGTACCCAATGGATAATGTCTTACTAATGTATCAAATGATGCGGTTGGATGTAAACCTGATACATATGATGTTGGATTGAGAGTATGGTAGTCAAATGTCTCTTGTCCTAAATCTTCTAACCATTCTCGATATTCTTGCATTGATCCAGAAAATGTTGCAATATCTGGACTAACTCCAGATATTGCTCCTGTCAGCCAATGTTGTAAGTAACTGTTTACATCGTATTGATCTACATTAACACCTAATCCTGCATTACCACCTAATGATTTAAATGCATTGTTTGTATTATTAGTAACTAATCCCCAGCCTGGGCCATGATTAGAGTTAGTTGGCGTATATGATGCACTAGATTGATGTATAATTTTACCAGTAATATAATCTGATGCTTTTTGTACTTGTATATTATAAGTTGTATTTAAATTTGTTGTTCTATTATATATTCCAGCTCCAGATCCGGTTGCTGTCCAAAACCAACGTAGATTCCAAAAGTCTCCATCATATAATGGTAACCAATCTGTTGATCCTGTTGCTGGGCGGCCTCCACTAAGATCTGGAGAATGGGCTGCACCATGCGAAAATACTATTCTACCATAATCAGTAGATCCTGAATATGATCCTGTATATTCAAGAGCAATTTGTGATCTAATTCTATCATCAGTTGATGGCCATCCGTACATTGCATTAAACTGTGTTGTTAACAACATACTATTTTTAACAGCTGGTTTAAATCTAAATTCAATTGTTTGTGGAGGTATATCAGAATTATTTCCTGTTGCAGATAACCCAGGTCTTTTGAATCCCCAGTCATGTCCAACACCTGAAGCTGTCATTACAGTTTCATAATCTCTATTACTAAAAAGAATTTGAGGTGATTGATGACCATTGAACGATCCTGAATTAAATTGTAACGCATATGAAAATCTATCTTCAATTAATGCAGGTGCATCACCATCTATTTTTGGTCCACCATATTCTCTAATACTTAATATAGATTGAGGAATACCATATGTATTCATTAACGCCTTAATACCTCTCGTCGTACCTTTTGTTTTAAGTAGATATGGTAAATTATTGACAATTCTACGCCAAACTTCTGTAGTTATATCCTCATCAGATTTTGAAAATAATGTTCCTGTACTTTTGTATTCTCCAGATCCTGATTTTCCTAGTGTATATTGCCATAATTGAGAAGCCTGGTTTCCATTTGTCAATGTCCATCCCATTCCTTTAGCAGCATCATATAATAAATGTTTATTGATGCCTAATTTTGGATGTTCTTCACCAATTGGTTTTTTACTTAAAGCTTTTATGTAACTATATAGTATATCAAAATGATGAGCCATCATATCAATAAACATTACATATTGAGAATTATTTTCATCTTCTTGTATATGAACCGGTATTGTATTTCTTAGCTGGTCATTATTTTCTGTATCGTATAAAGATGCAGAACTAAATATTCCATTATACCAGGAAGTTGCAATTGATGAAGTTGTATGATGTAATTTACGTGACCCATCTTTAATATATTTTGGAAATGGAGTTAATGTATATCCATCTGCTCCTATAAATCCTCCATTTGCTCTTATGTTGACACCTGGTCTATCGTATTCATCAAAATGAGTAAATAAACTCGATGTTTGTTCATTATATGCCCATCTTTCGAATCCATCAAATCCGCCTATTACATTATTTTTGTTACGAATATTTTTTTCAACATTTCCTTGTAAAGAACCAGAATCTTCTCCAAGCGCTGCTTGTAATTCTCCTACCTGAGTATCATAATATTCAATAAGTTGGAGTTTATACTTAAAGTTAACTACTCGTTCTTGTGCAGATGAATAATGTACCCAGTTTTGAAATCCACTATAATCTATTGCAGGAGCTGAAGTATAATTTGTTGGTCCTTCATAGCTTGGTCCTTTACCAAATGATCCAGAAAAAATACGATCTATAATTTGTTGGCTAGTTGCTGTATGTGATCCTAATAAATCATTCCATGTTTTAAAATCTGTTTCTGTAATAGTACTATAACCACTATCAACATTCCAATTTGGTCCAGACATTATATTAACTGGTGGAGGTGTTGGTAACACATTTATATCTATGTTATCAATAAATGAATCTGCTAATTCTTCAACAAACCATAATGGCATTTTCTCATTAATAGTAGCAGGTAATTTATCATATAATCGTATTACAAATTCGTTTATCTCTCCCCAATCTTTTTGATTTATGATCTTATATATTCTATTACCACCTAAATTTATAGCTATATCATCACTAGAAGGCCTTTCTTCTGTACCTATTTCATTCCCACCGTCATCATATATAATTTCAGTATATGAATCACGGCCAAATTTTTCTAGATATTCTTTAATTAATGTAGCTTGTTCTTCCTTATCTACTCCTTCTGGTAAGTTAGCTGTTATTGCTACCTCTCTTCTGTCAGGTGATATTTCTTTAATATAAAATTCTGGATCATCTGGATTACCGAGTAATATTCTATGAACATTAACAACTACTTCAAATAATCCACGCGTTATTTCTAAATCATTTAATGCTGCATAATAATCAATATATAATTTATCGGCCTTTACTTTAAATTGTTCTGTAGTTCCTCCACCTATATAATCTGAGGTAGGTGTATATGCATGTAATTCTATGTATGGCGTATCTGTAGGTGTAATTTTATTAACATCTAACTTTAGCAGTTGTTGGTCTTCTTCTTTCCATACAATACCTTTAACTACACCGTTAGTGTCTAATATCTCATCTTTATTTGTAAATCTGTCTAATGCCATCTTTTAGGGTTTCTTTGGTAAATATCTGTTAAATTTTAATGATTCTCCATACACATATTTATTCATTATTCTTTGCACACTTGAAGGCCAACCTAGACCAAATTTCTTTCTTCTTCCAATGCCATTATGAACTCTTTCTCGCATATATTCTATGGCTCTATACTGAGCCTTTAATGCTTGTTTTAAATATCTATCAGTGTCTTGTCTTATATCATTAGCTCTATCAATTAAATCTAATACTTCATCATCTGTTATAGTACTCTCTATTTCTTTTAAACTATCCAATAAATCTTGAAAATCTTCAAGATTTGTAGCGTCAATAAGTTTATTATCAAATTCTTCAACTATTCCTTCTGCCTTATCTAAATAATTAGTAATTACATCCCAATTATTATCTATTTCTTCACCTCGATGATACATTTCTTCTACTTCATCAATCCATCGTTCGGCTATACATGCTTTTAAATACCAATCATCATCCATAAATCTCCATGGAGGTAATTTATCTGTTTTTCCGTGAGGTACTGATCCTACGAATACATTAACATGCTTTGTCAATCTATGTATTGACCATGCAGCCAATCCAGCTAATGGATTAATTGCGAACATGACACCGGCGCTTATTCCAGAAAATCTAACAATCTTATCAGCAAATTTATCTCTCGCAATAGTCTTCATCCAATGTCGTCCGCCATTGGATACTATTTTATTTTCTTGTGACTCAGAAAGATCCCATCTTAATCTTCTATTCTTCATATATAATTTGAAAATATTATATCGATCATCTTTCTTTTTTAGTTTCTTTCTTACTTTCTTAATAAAATTCCATGGTCTATCAGATAACATGATTCGGTACATCGGACTTTTTGCCCCCAGCATATCAGTTACATATTTGTTATAATTTTGTGGTAATGTATTATATAATGCTCTTGTTTCTTGTACCAATGCAGCTACTCCAGGAAATATTTCTAATATATCATCTTTAATTGTATCAATTTGATCTTGGTATATTGCTTCTTCAACTAATGATCTATACTGGTCTTTATCATAGTATGCTATTGATCCCTGTGGTTCGTATTTTTCTAGTTCAGGAATTCTAAATGGATTTCCTCCGTTTTGATAATTATCTAAATATTCAACATATTCTCGTCTATCTAATCCTGCTCTACCATCTGGTCTAATTCCTGCCTCTGCCGCGGCTTGTTCGTCAGCAAATATATCTGCTCCATCAGCTTCTACAATATGAGAAAATAATGACCATAATGGATCACTTCTACCATCATCTGATGTGATAGATGTATCACCTGCTAAGTTAATTACTGTAATTGCACCTGCCTTTACTAATAAATTTATCAGGCCTCTTACACCATATCTACCTTGACCTTCTTGATATTGAGTTAATGCCATCTTACCTTTATCATCCAAAAACTGAGGATTAATTTCTGCATATAATCTCATTACAAATCCGGAAGTTACTTGTTTCCAATGACCGTTAATCATCATACGTAATCCAAATACTGCATCATCATATGCAACATCTGTATCTCTTGTTACAGCTGATGAGTCATATCTATTACCTGTTGGCCAATCTAAGATAATCATTTTACCTTCATATTGTTCACGAAGTTTTTCTCGAGTAGTTTGTCCCATAAAGGCCATATCAAAATAGATATCATTTAAATCTTCTTGTTGATATAAATCTATCCTAGGACCTAATGTCCCTTCAGATATATTTTTACCTCGTATTGCAACTGGTTTTATATAATCACCAGGATCTCGTTTGAATGGGGCCTTTGGTTCATACTCTGATCGAAATCTTATAGATATATTCCATTCAGCTGATCTATCTCTTACAATACCTTTTCCTAATCGATCACGAAATTCATCAACTGCTGTTTTATCACCATCATCTCCATATACATCATCATCAGATTCTAGTAATGAATTTTTACCATCAAATATCAAATCAAATTGTTTGAATTGCTCTTCAGTAGCTTCCCTAACAGCCGCATATGTTAATCCCTTTTCAACTAACATTACTTCCAATGTTTTATAATTTGGTATTGGATATGCAACACCATCATCAGTATAAAATGCACAAAATAAATCGTTAATATCATCTAAGTCACCTTCATCTAATTGTAAAATTAGTTCAGGGCCTTCTTGAATATACAGATCATGTATATCTCGTAATTCCGATGGTCTATTTACAATAAATATTCCTGATTCGCCTTTTGGAATAATTTCAACTAGTTCTTCGTCGTCAGGGTCTTCAAAATATTCCCATTCTTCATCTATAATTTCATCTAATTCATCTTCATCAACAGTTGGAAATGATTTGTCAAGTTTGTATTTGGTATATTGTGGAACCAGTGTTTCTGTACCAGGATCTCCTGGAGGGTTAAAAGGTTTTCTTTCCGGGCCTTTTTGTACCAACATATTCTTAGACTTACTCCATCTTGCACCATCTGGTATTATATCTGGTTTCTTATGTTCAAATACACTGTGTATATCTAATACACCTTGGTCGTTTCTAACAGTATCATTTTTTAATCGTATAGTCGACTTTTTCTTTCCTGTTCCATTAGGTGTTTTAGTTGCCTCTGCTTGGCTTAATTCACCATTTGTAAATAATGGGTCATTAGGATATTCTTGTTGCATAATCTGTAACAATAATTCTTCATTGGATGCTTGGCTCTGTTCTGAATTTGCTTTTTCTGTATACCTGTTACCCATCTTATCTCACCACCTTAAAATAAAAGTCATCAAATGTTTGTGTATCATTTGTTCTTACACACTTTAGTTGTATCTTATAATATCGTTCTGGCATGAATGAATCCATTCTTAAGTCAAAATAATTTCCATTTCCGTCACTTGATATTTTAGTTTTTGATGCACCATATGTAGGTTCATCTTTTATAATAACATCATTTGTCACTGAATCAAAAATTGAATATGAACTTGATGTAGGAAGTCTTTCATCTGTTTTATAGAAAGATGCTGTAGAATATGTTTTTGTTGGATAATCTGGACGAACACCTATTCTAAATCTTGCAATTTCTGATGTTCTATATTCGTTTTTAATATTTTTAATATATGGTATATATACATCTGATGTTATAGTTGATAAAGAAGAATTATGATTTAGATCGTCCCAACATACTTCTAATCTTGGTACATATATTGTATGTGACTCTCTACTAAAGAATTGTAGCTTACCTAACACTTCTCCTGATATTTCATCTACTGTTGGGCGTTTTATTATGAATCCATTATTAGGAATCATTCCTGCTATTGAAGCACTGATAATACCAGTTACATTTATTCTTAAATCAGGTGATTCATTTTGAAATGTCTGAGTTGCTTTATATGGAGTATCAGAAGAACCTGTTAACCATGTACCACCACCAATTGTGGTTTCTGTAGTACCCATTTGTCCTACACTATCAGCTGATCCTGTCATCCAATAATCTAATGCATCATCACTTGTTCGATAGTACCAAGAAGCTCCATATTTCTGTATAGGAGAATCAGAATAATTTCCTCCTCCATTTGTCCATGACTCAGATATTGGATATGCATTTATATCATATGATTGTAATAAATCTGTTGCATTTGCTGCATACAATCTAAGATATGCAGATGAAGATCTAGGCACATTTACATCAAATGCTGGTATTTCTCCGTTAGTTACTGCAGTTTGTATTTTTGTAATTTCACTACCAAAATCAATTAAGAATCTACTATTATATGTATTACCTTGTATTTCTCCTCTTAATTTAGAACCTGATGCAATTTTTGTTAGTTCTAATATCTGATCAATACCAGTATTTTGTTCTGGATATTTTTCATATAATGTTGTATCTTTTTCTGCGTAAAATAATCTGATCATAATTTGTCCCTTAAGGTTTTACTACTCGTCCTGATATATCCGAATTTGGATATTTAACTTCAAATATACTTGGATCTAATGATGGATATATTATTCCATTTTTAGTGGCAGAATTAATATCATATACATTTCCAGAATATCCTGCATCTGTATTAAACAAGTTTTTTAGTTCTAGTGATGCAACACTTTGCACTCCTGCTACATTGTCTAACTCTGATGTTAAATTTGATATGTTAAGCGAACCATTAATTTGCATTCTATCAGAACTAAAAAGTTGTTTTAGTCGTTCTATACATTTTAAAATTACTTCATGGCTATTTTGATTAGGCCTTGTAATTATTTCAAAATCAATTCCTATATTAATAATGTATGCATCTTTAATATTTATTGCATCTGTAATTAATCTATGTTCTGATAAATATGTTCTTAAATTTTCTTTTGTTGCCTGATTAAGTTCTGTAAAGTATTTGTTATTGTCATATCCTAAACAATACATATTTAATGCTAATGGATTACTTACTACATCACGTGGATAATCTTTATCTGAAGAATCTAGTTGAGAATCTCCTATTATATATACCTTTTCAATTGATCCATATTTTGCTGGTAATGCATATGCTCTTACAATATAATCTTCTCTTGTAACCGCTCTATTTTGTGCTGCAAATGCAGCTGCTGCTTCCATACGAATATTTTCCAAGTTAGGTTTTTCTGATGCTCCTCTTGCTGGTTCTACGTTTGTACATGCAATTGACTCTTTTGTAGAAGTTAAATCTACAGTGGAATTATCATTTAAATAGTTTATTTGATTTATAGAAGTAATAGAATTTACTGGCACATTTTCTTTGAGGTCTCCACCACATGTATATCTTACTGTTAGTGTAGTATCAGATGGAACTAATCCATATGTACTAGTATATAAAAAATTACTTGGATCTAAGTCGGTAGATGTTGTACGCGATAAATAATCTAAACCTAATCCAACATTTTTAGGATTTGGAATTAATTCTTCATCTGAATCTGATGATATACCCGACCCAAATTGTAGTTCAGTTTTTCCATCTGCTCTTACTCGAGTAGAAAATCGTCTAGATGTTTTTCTTAGTTTTAAGATATATGGTGTAGTTGATCTATACTGTGCCAATTCAGGATCATTAAAAGAAATATTAGCTATATCTTCAAATACAGTGTCTTGTGCTAAATAATCTACATGTGACCATGTATTACCTGAGCTATCTGTTACTGATAAAATATCTAAAAAGTTATCTACTGGTAAGATTATTTTATCAAATTGTTTTGGAGCTCCTGAGAATTCAAAATCATCAGTTTTAATTTCTCCTGAAACTGCTTCTACTTGTTTTTTAAATAGATAATATGTAACATTACCTGCATTATCTATAGAATATGTTTCTATATCCACATCTGCTGTGTCATTAAAATCTACAATATCTAAAGATCTAAATAAAACATTTTCTTCTGATGTAAAAGTTGTTCCTGCCTCCACCGTAAGTGCATATCTATAATCAGGTAATGCATCTGCTCCAGTTCCAATTGCTGGTACTAATTGATATATCTCCATTGTTGTTGTTGCAGCTGACCTTAATTTTGGTTTAAACCCATTCATCTGTGCTAGTGCAAATATATTAGCTTGTTCTGTTGCGGTCGAAAGATTTGATTCTCTAAATGTTTGGTCTGTATAATATGATAATACATCTCCTACATATGCTGCCATCTCTATAAACATCATACCAGGTGATGATTCATTAAAATCTTTATATGAATCAGGAAAATATATTTTTGCAAAATTTATTAAGTTTTGTCTAAGTTGTGTAAAATCTCTTCCTAAATATTTTACTTCTTTTTTTACATTTGCCATTAGTATGAGTCTCCTGTATTAATTTGTACAAATTCTGTTGCAGGTGCTTCTGTATCTGGTTCAACGTCTCCTACAGTAAATGTATTTTCATCTGCTAGTATATTAATTACTAAATTTGCACCAGTACTAATAATTCTAAATTTTAATCGAATAATTAAATCATGGTCTGGTTGTTCCATTTCAATTTTTTCAATTGAAATGTATGGTAACCAAAATTCAAAATCTTTCGTTAAAGAAGTTTCAATACTAGGTTGTAAATCTTTAATGTTTTGTTCAAATAATAATGATCTAAGTTCTGTACCAAATTCTGGTTGGAAAAATCTTTCTCCTTTTGCAGTCATTAACAAATTTTTAACATTACTCACTGCTTGTTCTTCTGTTGAGTATGTTGATACAAAAACTGCTCCTGCATCTTCTGGTGCTGCTGTATAAACTGAATCGACCGATCTTTTACCACTAGGTTTGTTGAATGGTAATGCAATCCCTAATGGAATTGTATTATCTGTTTTTATTGGGCGATATTGATATACAGGTCTTGCCATTATTTAAGTGTTCCCATTTTACCATTCTTTTTATCAATGGCCTTGATTAAACCAGAATAATCTCTAGTCATTGCTTCCATTGTTTTTGCTACATTACTATTTGACATATTAACTGGTTCCCCGTTAATACCTGTCGATGTTAATGGAATATCTGAATTTCTATTAGATGCAAAAGTATCTACATCATTTGTTTGATATACAGCTGGAGTGTCTCTCATTGTACTAAAATCAGATTCCAATGCTGTTTCATTTAATATATCGTTCAACATATTATCCTTAACAAATTTCTTTTTCTTTGCTGTTGTATCACGCGGAGATTCAACAACTTTATGTAGATCCATTCCATGTTTAATTACATTTTTATGATTAACTTTTTTCTCATTGAGAACCATACGTAATTCTTTTCGTACAACTGATTGCACTTCTTCTCTAATAACCTTTCGTAATAATTTTAAAAATGATTTTGTTTCCATAATTTATTCTTTTATATAAATATTGTTTTGCATGTATTATGCGATATTCTAAACAACCTTTCCTACTCCAGCACCAGTTGTAGTAGAAGCTCCTATAGCTGTGGTTGTTCCTGCTTGTGCTACAGAAGAGCCAAATGTATTAACTGCTATTCCTGGAGCTACTATTCCTGTTCCTGTCGTGGTAGTTTGTACATCAGCTTCTCTTATATATGTTTCAATTGCATTTGATAATTCTTGTGCGATTGTTTCAATACCTTGTTTTGTGTTTTCTCTTTGATGTGATTTTTCAAATGCAACTTTTATTGCTGCATATAATTTTGGTTTATTTAATGGCATGCTTATCCTCCTTGAGTCATTTCTTTATATTTTGTAATTATTTGCATTAATTCATTCAATGCAGATGGGTTTGTTAATGTTGGCCCTCCCATAGGAGTTGGATATACTGATATACCTGCATATACTTTTTGCATCGTTGTTAACAAATCATCAAACAAAGTAAAAAATACATCCATATCAACTGCCCATTTTGGAGTTGAAATTGCAACAGTTGTTGCTCCTGATAATAATATAGAATCTACTTTTGAATTGAATAATATTCTGTCTGAATTTATTACTACTTGTGCTCCTTCAAATGCACTACTAGCTTCAATCGCAGTACCAGGTGGTCCAAATTTTGGTTGTGATGAATCTATATTTATTTTTTGATTTGATGCAATTAAAATTGAACTTTTATCTTGCGTATAATCTTCAATAACATATAATCCTCCTGCAGCTGTATTAAGACCTGATGTTAATATCATTATAGGTTCTCCGGGAGTTCCTGACCATG
>Ga0181420_1000902_pt1 | contig 11517 bp, 11 predicted proteins | sample 43SPOviralmetaG_FD_130145 | JGI IMG/M metagenome (GOLD analysis project Ga0181420, IMG submission 130145) | Marine viral communities from the oligotrophic San Pedro Time Series (SPOT) site, San Pedro Channel, CA, USA - 43 SPOT_SRF_2013-05-22 | ecosystem: Environmental > Aquatic > Marine > Strait... | reverse complement strand
GTACAGACTAGAAAACTGATAGATAACATAAATCAAGAAGAAGAGCGACTTATTGCTACAAAAACTACTGAATTGCCTGTAGATGAGTAAAGATTTTGAAGCCCGATGGGCTCAAGAGAACGCATTAAAGAAATTAAAGAACAATATTGGGCTTTTTGGTAAAACTATGTTTCCTACTGCCTTAAATAAAGATGTTCCTCCATTCCATAATGAAATTTACAAAGCTTTGTCTGAAGCTGATAAGAAAAGGGTCCTCATTGCCGCACCTAGGGGTACGGCTAAAAGTACAGTAACTTCTCTCATCCTCCCTTTACATCAGGTTGCTTTTAAGCCTTCAGGCAAAGACTTGTTTATTGTTATTATTTCTGAATCGCAATCTCAAAGTATAAACTTCCTCTCTCGTATTAAATACCATTTAATTAATAGTAGCAACTTTAAGGAGATGTTTGGCAATTATGGACCAGAAACAGCAAAAAGATGGACAAACAATGACATCGTACTCGCTAACGGAAGCCGTATTATTGCTGTGGGTACTGGTCAGCGCGTTCGTGGGTTTATTGAAGGTGATACTCGCCCTAATCTCATTATCGTAGACGATTACGAATCAGAGCTAAACGCATTTACAGCAGAGTCTAGAGCTAAGAATAGGAAATGGATTACTGAGGCTGTAATACCTTCTCTTTCCGATGATGGTAGAGTTATTATGATTGGTACGGTTATAAGTGAAGATTGTTTTCTTTATTGGGCAAAGGAGTCTCCGGCTTGGCATGTGCTATGGTATAGTATATATGGAGACGATGGTAAGAGTATATGGGAAGAAAGATTCCCTGAAGAAAGAATTGTTCAAATAAAATCAGAATTTGAAAGTGTAGGTAACTTAAATGGATTCTATCAAGAATATATGAATGAGGCTCAAAGCCCTGACAATGCTCCATTTAAACCTGAATATATAAAATTACACCATTATGAGTATAGAAGAACTGAAGAAGGGATTAATACTTTATATAGGACTATAGATGGAAAAGATACAATAAAGCCTGTTGATATTTACTTTGGTATTGACCCCGCATCAAGCTTAACAGCTAGGAGTGATTTCTTCGTAATTGCAGTTATTGCTATAGATAGCGACTCTAATAAATACATTGTAGATATAATACGAGAAAAGATAGACCCGGCATATCAACCAGAAACTATTATTAACACTTATAAGAAATACAAGCCTAAGAGAGTTCGCATAGAAACTACAGGTTATCAAGAAGCTCTAAGAAGTAATGTTAGAAAAATGATGTTAGAGCAGAAATTATACATACCCGGACTAGAAAAAGGTATAAAGCCTCGCAATAGAAAGAGCGAAAGACTAATGAGTCTTGTACCTATCCTTGCTAGGGGTGAATTTTTCTTCAGGAAAAAAGATATAATACCACAACAAGAGTTCTTATCTTACCCAAGGGGTAAGCACGATGATGTCTTAGATGCGATATATTATGCAGTCAATAATATAAAGCCTACTAGGCTAAAAAGTATAGATGGAACAATAGTTAAAAAAACAAATAAAGTCCTTGACTGGATGACATTATAATAGGTATATTCGCGCAATGGCAAGTATAGAAAAAGAAACTGAGGTATCTAAGGATATAGTAGAGAAGACTCAAGATTTATGGAAAACATATAGCAATAAAAGAGAGACATGGGCTAACCAAGCTCAAGAGGATGCAGAGTTTAGACTGGGTAAGCAATGGACTGCCGAGCAGACAAAAATCTTACTTGAGAGGGGTCAAGCACCACTCGTAGTAAATCGCATTCATCCAGCCGTTGAAGCCGCAAAAGCTCTCTTAACTAGTACTAGACCTTCTTTTAGAGTTTCGCCTAGGGAAGATAGTGACAATAAGACGGCACAAGCTTTCAATGGGCTTTTAGAATATATGTGGTACATATCAGATGGTACCCAAGCACTTCGTAATGTCATAGACGATTACTACACAATGGGAATGGGTGCTATGTGTGTTTATATTGACCCCTTAAAAGATTATGGTCGCGGTGAGGTTTGTGTACATGACGTAGACCCACTCGATGTATATATAGACCCAAACAGCAGAGACAGGTTAGGGGATGACGCTGAAAATATAATTATATCTAGGTTGTTCACTAAAGAGCAAGCTACTAACATGTACCCAATGTATGAAGACGCAATTAAGAATGCGTCTAGCGATATGCATACAGATAGACCTACGACAAATAGAGCTGGTGATAAGGGTATTATATTTCCTGAAGATACTGAAACAAAAACTCAATCTACATTCGGTAGCGACTCAGAGTACGTCAGGGGTTATGAAAGATATTATAAAATATGGGTAAAAAGATTTCATATTAAAAGTAACGTAGATGGAACCGAAGAAGTATTACTTGATGAAGATGTAGAGCCCTACTTAGCACAACCGGCTATTAGAGTTAACGGACAAATATTTACTGACCCAGAAAAAGCTAATGGAATCATTAGGCAGATTATGGAGCAGTATGAACAGGGTAAGATGCAAGCAGAAATGCAAGGCGTAGATGCTCCGCCTCTACCTAAAATAGAAAATTTAACATTCCAAGATTTAGTAGAAGAAGGAATGATTGATATAGTAAGCGTTCCTGTGCAACGTATAAAAATGTGCGTTGTTATAGGTGATGCTTATTTGTATTCTAGGATACTACCTATAGAGCATTATCCTATCGTTCTGTTTCAAAACATTCATAATAGGACACCTTATCCAATTAGTGATGTTAGAATGGTTAAGGATATGCAAGAGTATATAAATAAGACAAGGTCTTTAATAGTTGCTCATGCTACAACTAGCACTAATACAAAGATTTTAATTCCGAGTGGCTCAGTAGATATGCAAGACTTTGAACAGCGTTGGGCTCAACCGGGAGTTGCAATAGAGGTTGACATGGACCAAGGTGTACCTCAACCTGTACAACCAACGCCTCTCCCAAGTACTTTGTATCAGAATGAGCAAATTGCAAAAACGGATATAGACCATCAACTGGGTTTATATGAACTTATGCAAGGGAATGCTCAAGCCGCACCTCAAACGTATAAAGCTACTATCAGTCTTGATGAGTTTGGACAACGAAAAATAAAGTCTAAGTTACAAGATATAGAGACTAGCTTAGCAAGAGTTGCTAAAGTAGCCATTCCTTTAATGCAACAATTATTTCACTCGGAAAAAATAGTTAGAATTGTACAGCCCAACAATAGTATTAACGAATATACTATTAATAAAAAGTTGTATGATGATAAGAGTGGGGAAATAAGCGTTTTGAACGATATATCAAGAGGAGCTTTTGATGTTGTCGTTGTAACTGGCTCTACCTTACCTACAAACAGATATGCTCAGCTTGAGATGTATATGGATGCTTATAAGAATGGAGTTATTGATAACGTTGAAGTTCTTAAGAAGACTGAAGTATTTGATATGGAAGGGGTTATGGAACGTAAAGACCTAACTACTCAATTACAGAGTCAACTGCAACAAGCTCAAGAGCAGATTAAAAAATTAGAAGGCGACATGCAAACTCGTGAAAGAGAAGTATATCATGCGAAGCAACGAGCCGAAATAGAAAAATTCAAAGCTGACTTAGACAAAACATCTACTCAAACTAAAATGAGTGGAAAATTGTTTGAGAAACGCCTTGATGACGTAATGGGAAGTGTAAAATCTGATATTAGAGAATCTAATAAGCAGAACAAACAATAGTCCTCACCCCTATTTCCCAATGGACAGGACATAATAAAAGGAACTCGAAATGAGTGAGAACGAAATGGTCACCCCTGAAGAGATGGGTAATGAGCCTGCCGTTAACCCGGTAGAGAATTTATTATCTCAAATGGACACCAAAGAACAGGTATCATCAGATGAGTTAACGCCAGAGAATATTTTTGATAACGATTCTCCATTCGATGGATTTAATAGAGTAAACAAAGCCGAAGAATCTGCTGAAGCAGTACCTCAAGAGGAAGCTCCTAAATCTAACGAGGAAGTACGATACCAGTACTGGCAATCAGAGGCTGATAAAGCTAAGAACGAAGTGAACGAACTTAAAAGTAGATTAGACTCTATGGAACAAGCTCAGTCACAAGCTCCAGCACAGCCTCAGCAAATAGAGGAATCAGAAGAGTACTTCCCTTCTCCTCCAGAAAAACCATCTCAACCGAGAAATTTTTCTAGAGAAGAGGCTTATAGTGACCCCGGTTCTGACTCTGCGGCATATCTTGATAACGTCGATGAGTGGCGTGACGAGATGGACGAATATAATAGGCTCTATACAGAGTATAATATGGCAGTCTTAGCTGAAGAGAAAGAAGCAGTCGAAGAACAAAGAAAAGCTATCGCACAACGCGATGCTGAGGAACAGCAAACAAAACAAAACATGGCGAATATTGCTAACCATTTAACTACAAACTACAATGCTACTCAAGAAGAGGTAGCGCAGTTTATTAATGTTATGGACAAGCCAGAAAGCCTAACTGTAGACAACTTGTTCCAGTTGTATAGAATGCAAAAGGGGGGTAGTGTACCTCAACAAACTAGTCAACCTATTGTTAACGCTCAGGCTACAACAAACAAAGCAGAAAGCTTTGAACAGCTAAAGCGAGCTCAACAGGTACCTAGTCCAATGGGTGTATTGCCTAGTAGTAATACTAAATCTAATGAGTCTGGTGAAGATAGCATCTTTGATTCGATGGTAAATTCATACAACAAAAGAAACCCTTGGTAGGGTTTCTAAATTAGGAGAGAGTAATGGCAAACTACTCAAATAGTGCAGGTGAAGTTTTACCCGCAGGTCAGGTAAGCATCAACGACTCTCGTCGAATTTATAATTTTGGCGAAAGAGTAGCGGAGTTAGCTCCGCAAACATCACCATTCTTTGTTTACCTATCTAAAATTGCGAAAGAGTCTACCGATGACCCAGTGTTTAAGTTCCTTGAGCAACGTCATCAGTTTCAGCGTCGTAATTTTTCGATTAAAACAAATTCAGGAACAGCGTCTACATCTGATGTAGTCAATAACATGAAGCTTGTTTGTGGTTATGATAAGTATGGTGTAGAAACAGACCCTAACGGTACCAACAGTAAAACTGCGGCTCCACAATTTATTCTAGAAGGACAAGTTCTTAGAATAGGTGGAAAAGCGTTTAAAGTAACTTCTGTAACCCCCGGTTCAGGTCTATCTTCAGCATATGCGACAGGCACAGCAACTTCATACACTGCTGTAAACTTAAAACCTTTAGAAACAGTAGCTGTAAGTATTGCTGCTGGAGCGCAAGGTCAAGTAATAGGTAGTGCATGGGCTGAAGGTTCAATGGACCCAGATGGTTGGAAAGATGAATTAAGTACTCGTGAAGGGTATTGTCAGATTTTCAAAACTGGTATTGAACTATTCTCAGGTACCGCTTTAGCTACACGCTACAGAGGAAGACCTGATGAGTATAAGAGAGTCTGGGCTGATAAGTTAATGGAGCACAAAATGGACATTGAGCATGCTATGCTTTTTGGAGTTGGTGCTTCTGACGAAACAACTGCTGGACCTGTAAGATATACTCATGGTATTGTACCTTACACTGAAGCTCATGGTAATGTCTATAACTTTAAGTATGCGGCTGGTGGAAGTGGCGACAGTGCTTATTTAGGCGCAACCTATGATGACTTTATAGATGCAATGCAAGACTTCTTTGCTCCAGAAACTGGAAACAGCGGAGATAAGCTTGTATTAGCCTCACGTAAAGTTATGGCTTGGTTAAGTAAGTTAAGTACAGGTTCATTCTTGAATAACACTGTTACTTCTAACTCTTATAAGTTAGATGTGCAAAATATTCAAGGTGCATTTGGACATCAGGTTACTAAGATTAATACTCTTTTTGGTAACTTGCACTTTGTACCAGAGCCTTTATTTAGAGGGCAAGATGAAGACTTAGCAATAGCTATTGATATGGCTAATGTTAAGTATCGTCCATTGGCAGGTAATGGTGTATCAAGTGATACACATATTATCTCTAATGTTCAGAATAACAACGTTGATGGAAGGAAAGATATTGTCATGACCGAAGCTGGTCTTGAGATTAGTCTACCTGAAACTCACGCTGTTATGAAGTTCTCTTAATCTAACTCGACAAGGACGGGGGGTGGTTTATTCTGCCCCCCATACTATATATGGCATCATTTTCAAGTAGAATAGAACAGTATACAGGAAGCAATACAAATTTAGACGTTCCAAATGCTCTGAAGCAAGCAGTAGACAATACTCTAGGTATTGTTAAAAGCAGAGCACCTCAGCTTCTTTCTTTATTTGCTAGAAAGATGTCAGTTGTAAGTAATATTAGCTACAATCTTTCAAGTAAGAACGTTTTTGATGTTAGTAAAGTTGAGAGAGAGTTAGGGAATGATACAATTATTTGTCAACCTGTTCCCGCTGAGCAAATTTACGCTGTTGAAGACTCTTCAAGTATTTATTACTCTCAAGCTTATTCTCCAGTGTATACAATAGATTTTGAATCTAATTTAAAAATTAAACCTAACCCAGACGCTACAGATAAAGCTCATATGTATTTAGTTTTTAATAGCGATTCTAAAACAATAAATGATAGCGCTGGCACTATTACGGATGTAAGTGAAAATGATTCTACTATTGATTCTTATACAGGTGCAGTGCATTTCCCAGACGTATGGCAACAGTATGTTGTGTTATCAGCAAGTTCAATATTGGTTCAAGAAAAAATTAGCTTACTATTAAGCGATGTTGCATTGGACTCTGTCACAAGTATAGAAGAATGGTTAGCGGATGAAGATGAGGGTATGGTTGCATCTACTGCACAAGCAGTCCAATTATTTCAAGGTAAGCTGAGTATTATAGATAAGTATAAACAAGAATTTTTAATGAGTCAGGGAATAGGTGGAACATCTGACGACCCAAGGAAAGGTCAGAAATCATGAAGTTAAAAGAAATGATAGAAAGAGTACAACAGCATCACCCTAATATGAATATAACTGAAATAGTAAGAAGTTTAAACGATGCTATGAATGATATGGGTTTTAAAACAGAAATGGTAGAATCTGCTGACCAATTTAGTACAGTTGTTGGAGATAGGGTATATAGATTGAAAAAACATATTATGAGGGTAAAAGCAGTTGATTATGATGGTAAATCAATTAAAAAATTAGTAGGTAGACCCCTAGAAAGAGATTTAACATGAGTTCAAATAATTTTATAATAAGTCAAAACGTATGGTGGGTTGAAAGAGATTCTGTATTAATATCTTATTATGATTCCAGTACTGAGAAATTCGTTTCCCCTACGGAAATTAAAACTATAACTTTATTTTATATCCAACGCCCTGATAAGTTTTTACTTGCTGGCGAATCTCCCGAGAGAGATGGTTTTGTTGCTTCTGATAGTTATCTTACAGGCGGGGCATTAGATTCAGGTTTAAATCTTACAAGTGCAAGTTTTTTTGACCAAGAGTCTGAAATTCCAGAACAATTTCACGAAGCGTTAATTGCTAGAGTTATTGGAAATGGTTATGAAAGAGATGTAGAAACTATTAAGTTAGCTAGTTACTTTTTGTCTAAATATGAAGCAGGTGTAAGAGAGGCTAAGAAATACTCAAGAAGAGGAAGAGACGGTTCTAAGATAACTATAAGTTCACAAGATTTTTAATGGCATTCATACGAGAAGAAAAGTCCTTTACTCAAAGCAGTAAAACTGTTAAGAATAATACTTCTTCATCAAGGGTTGAATCAAATAAAATTCTTCTTGTAAATGATACTTATGCTTCTATTAATCAAACTTGGTTATCTATAAGTAGCATATGGTCCGATATATCAAATACTTACTCTACTATATCTAAAGGCAATGAAATAACTAGTGTTTTAATTAGAAACCCAGAAACAATAACGATAAAGGTATAATGGCGAATTTATCAACTACTAAAGTTTTAGATACTTTCCCTGACTTGCTCCATGTGTATAATGGGACATCAGGTCAAGGATTGACTTCAAGTTATAAAAATATGTTTGATGGAGATGGTACAAGTAGCCATGTTTTTCTATCAACTGCTGGTACAAAATTTACAGGGCTTACAACAGTGCAAGGAAGCTTTGTACTAACAAATCAGAACCCTCTTGCACTAAATACTGCGCCTACTCATGGGGAGTTAGCCTTTATTAATAACAATTTATACATAGGAAGACAATAAAATGGCAACATGGACAAAAGTAGTAGTTGAATCAAGTGCAGGTAACATTGCACAAAAAGCAGCAACAGCAGGAACCGCAGATAACATAACAAGTCAAGGTGCATTAGCAACATTAGCTACCGTAGATACGGCACAGATTGATGCTAGTGCGATTGAAACTGCAAAAATAAATAATAGCGCAGTTACAACTGCAAAAATTAATAATGATGCAGTTACAAATCCTAAAATAGCAGATAATGCAGTAAGTGAAGCAAAATTATATTCGCAAAATTCAGCATCTAACGGTCAGGTTCTTTCTTTTTCAGGAAGTGATGCATTTACTTGGGTAGACCAAACTTCTCAAGTAACTGTAGATGCATCTATAAGTAGTAGTAGTTCTAATCCAGTAGAGAACCATGTTGTTTATGACCAATTAGCATTAAAAGCCAATAAAGCAGGAAATACATCGCAGGCTTTTTCAACAGCAAATTTAGTAGTAATGGGTAACTTGACAGTTTCAGGTAGCACAACTACTGTTAATACTGAAGAAATTAATCTTGCTGATAATGCAATAGTATTTAATTCAAACCATGATGCAAGTACTGCTCCTTCTCAAGATAGTGGTCTTACTGTTAATAGAGGTAGCTCAACAGACCAAAGCTTTTATTGGGATGAATCTACAGACAAATGGTCTATAGGACATACTGAATCAGGCGGAGAGTTTACTTCAACTGCAAACGTAGCGATGATTAGAACAGGTGCATACGTTTCAAGTCAAACGCTTGCAAATGGGTTTGGTGATATAGGGAGTTTTCAATTAACTGGAACAAGCTTATACGTTAGAACTTCTTAATGTCAAAGTTTATTAAAAACGAAATTGAGATACCTAAACCTTCTATGGAATTAAACGTAAAAGAAACAGACTTCTTATTAAAGCTATTGCTAAAGAGTTCGTTTCAGGGTGCTGAAATAGAAGTAGCGTATACAACTATCCAAAAACTTACTGAATCTCATAAGGCAAAACTTGAAGCTTGAACTAAGTGCTGATGATTTATTTATCATCAAGCAATCTATAGAAGAAATTACCGTTAAAGGCAAAGATGCTATGAGAATTGGTAAGCTATTAGTTAAAGTAGAAAATGCTTTTGCGAAAGAAGCGGAGAAATCTAAATAATGGCTACTTGGAAAAAACTTGTAATAGCTTCAGGTAGTTCTGCTCAATACATCAAAGGTGATGGTACTTTTGCCAATTTTCCTTCTTTTGTAAGTGCTGAAACAAATTCATTCCTTGGTGATGGTGGCACACTTTTAACTGCTCCCGGAACAAATCGATTAATATACACAGGACAAATTAGTAATGGTACATCGGGATTGTTTTCTGCTACTGACAACGCTAATTCTGTTATTACGTTTAATCGACATTCGGGTAATTATGATAGTCAATTAGGGTTTAGTTCAAACGGAAATATTTATTACAGAAAATTTCAAAATACTGCAATAAACACTAGTCAAGCGTGGCAACAAGTTTATCATTCGGGAAATTTTACAAATAATTCTGCTAATTGGGATTCGGCTTATACATATTCTCAAACAAATCGTTTACCTTTAACTGGTGGTACTCTTAGTGGTAATTTGACGATTAATGCCGATATTTACACATCAGGACATATAAGACCAACAGATGGAGTGTTGACTATTTTTAACAATACTTCAGGTTCTTGGGGAACAATTAATTCTTTAGGTGCAAATTTTGGAGACTGGTATAGGCAACCTAGTTATGGTGAAATTTTAGTAGGTGCATATAATTTTGTTGTAAGGAAAGGAGATTCAAGTAGCACTAGTAATATTCTTCATATAAATCAATCAGGTGATACCACATTATCAGGTATACTAAATGTACCTGAATATATAAAGCATGTTGGTAATACTTCTAATTATCTTCGATTCCAATCAAATCAATTAGACATAGCAAATACAACTACAAAGTTTGTTAACTCTGAGATTTTGATGGCAAATGATTATGCTATTAAATGGAATAGTAATAATACTCGGATTTATGCGCACGAAGGCAATAACCAGATGCGATTTGATGTAAATGGAACAGCTGAGGTTTTAAAACTTCAAGGAACGGGTATAGCTACTATTCGAGGTTCAGACAACAATGATGCAGTTCTACATCTTAATGCTGACAGGGGAGATAACAATGCAGACCATTGGAGAATTTCATCTACAACAGATAATTTTTTAAGAATTGCTACAAGAGATAGTGGAAGTTATGATACAAAATTTGAAATTGGCGCAAGCACAGGTAATGTAAGAATTACAAATGAACTTAAAGTTCAGAGTGGTCTTGCCGTAAATAATGCTAGTCTTGGTTCGCATAAATTTGTTGTAGACAATGGGACATCAAGTTTTAATAGAGGTAATAGTGCAGGGAATATATTAGATGTAAGGGGTCAAAATGCATCTCAAATGAAAGTTACCACAACAGCATTTACTGTAACACCTAGTTCCACATTTGCTAGTTCAGTAACGTCTAATGGCTCAATTATAAGAAGAGCTAATGCGCTGACAAATAATGGTATAGCTATGCTAACTACAGATAGCAATCATGGTGCAATAAGGCTTTATAATAGTACAGGTACATTAAAGACACAACTTTCAAGTGGTACAAATTCATATATTTTAGAGTCAAATCTTGGTATAGGAAATAGTTCTCCAGCTTCAGCCTTAACAATCGATGTTGCAGATGGTCAGAATAAAAAAGCACTACATATTACTCAAAATGATGCTGGTGAATGGACATCTAAAATGGACACATCAGGCTATGGATTATTAGTTAGGTCTACTGCAACTAATACTACTCCAGTTATTCAAATTCAAGGTAATGGAACATCTAATAATATTTTATATGGTTTAGCAAATGGTCAAGTTTCTATAGGCTCATCATCTCCGCATGTTAATGCTAGACTGTATGTAAAAAATCCTTCAGGTCATAGCATGACTTACATTAGTTCTGCTACTAATCACGATACAAATGTTGTATTTGAAGAAAACAATACTGCAAAATGGATGATAGGTCACGATTCTAGTGATGCAGGAAAATTTAAAATTTCAAATGGAAATGGATTTGCAAGTGGAACTAAACTTGCTTTAGAAGCTTCAGGTGAATTGACTTTAACAAGCACTAGTCATACTATAGAACTAGCAACTCAAACAGGAGGTGCTTACGGAATAAGAACTGCTTCTGTAGCGAAGTTTGGCGGTTATTATTTTAATAGCACTTCAGGTTCTCTTTAT
>Ga0181420_1000901_pt1 | contig 11519 bp, 7 predicted proteins | sample 43SPOviralmetaG_FD_130145 | JGI IMG/M metagenome (GOLD analysis project Ga0181420, IMG submission 130145) | Marine viral communities from the oligotrophic San Pedro Time Series (SPOT) site, San Pedro Channel, CA, USA - 43 SPOT_SRF_2013-05-22 | ecosystem: Environmental > Aquatic > Marine > Strait... | reverse complement strand
TTGGACAAGATTGAAGAAAAACTTGACAAGCTTTTCGAGGTTAAATAATGAAGAATAAAACTAAACAAAGAAAAAGGTATAACAAAGGAACTCGACAAGACTATACTTATGGTGGTCGTGTAGGTTATGAAGTTGGTGGTGAAGCTGAACGTGATATAGCTGAAGAAGATGAGGCTAATGCTCAACAAAATGTCAATGATTCTGATAATCAACAAGACACTACAAACGAAGAAACTACTACTACTACTACTACTACTACTCCTGAAACACCACCACCACCTCCAACTTTTGATGAGCGTAGGGCACAACGTATTCAAGAAACAGAGACACGTACTACAGATGCAGCTCAAGGGAAACTTCCATCTCAAGCTATAATTCCTGATGCTCAAAAAGTTGATGAGACTATAGCTGCTGATGTTAAACAACTGTCAGATTCTGATTTAGTTAAAGCTACTGCAGGAACAGCTACAGCTACACAACAGGCAGTTACGGCAGCAGGACCATCACAACGAGCCGAAGTTCCAGATGATGTTCCTCCAGTTTCTAAAGTTACAGATGTTACAAAAGTAGATACAGAAGTTACATTTGATTCTGCTACAGGAACTTTAAGTGAAGGAGCAAAGCCTGTATTTACAGAAGCAACTTTAACAAAAGCTGCGACAGGAGTTACAGTTGATGATGAAGAAGTTATTGCGTCACTAACACCTAGAGTTGTCGGTACTATTGATCCAGAAACAAAAGCTAATGTAGTTAAAGTAGCAGGCACAACTTTACCAAGAGTTTTAAGAGCTAAGAAACAACTTAGAAGAGCAGGACTATCTGAAGATGTTATAAACGAACTAGGCAATGATCCTGAAGTTCTTGAAGATAGGCTGATGGATTTAACCGAAGAAGAACGAGGAATGATTGAAGGTCTTCCTGAAGAAGCCTTGGTTAGTAATCAGTTAGATACACTACTCTCTGGAATGGAAGAAGGTGAAATACCTACGTGGGCTAAACCTGCTGTAGCTGCAGTAAATCAAGTACTAGCACAGAGAGGCTTATCAGCTTCTACAGTTGGTAGAGATAATTTATTTAATGCTATAATACAATCTGCCGTTCCTCTTGCTCAATCTAATGCTCAAGCAATTAAAGAAAGTGTACTACAACAACGTGGTATTGAAGCACAAGCTGAACTACAAAATGCTCAGATGGCACAGCAAACTGCTCTAAATGCTGCTGACAAAGTATTTAATTTAAACATGGCACAGTTTAGTGCAGATCAAAATCAAAAAATATCCAACAGTAAATTTTTACAAACTGTAACCATGACTGAGGCTAGTAATTCTCAACAAGCTGTAATGCAAGAAGCAGTATCATTAGCCCAATTAGATTTAGCTAACTTAGATGCAAATACTAAACTAGCTGCTCAGACTGCACAAGCATTTTTACAAATGGATATGGCTAATCTTTCTAATGACCAACAAGGTAGAATTGTTACAGCCCAACAAGAACAACAAAGAATGTTAAGTAATCAATCTGCTGAAAATGCAGCTAAACAATTTAATGCAGCTTCACAAAATCAACGTGATCAGTTTATGGCAAACTTGTCAACTCAGGTTAGTTTAAGTAATGCTGCAAGAAACGATGCAATGGAACAGTTTAATGCTCAACAAGCTAATGCTGCTGCTGCACAAGATGCTAATAGAGCAGCCGATGTTTCTAAATTAAATGCTCAACTTGAAACACAGATTAATCAATATAATTCTCAACAAGAGTTTGCTAAGAATCAATGGAATGTACAGAATGCACAAGCAATAGAACAAGCAAATACACAATGGAGAAGACAGTCAAATACAATAAATACAGCAGCACAAAATGCAGTTAATCAACAAAATGCACAGAATGCTTTTGGTATGAGTATGCAAGCTCAAGCTTTTTTATGGCAAGAACTGAGAGATGAAGCTGACTTTGGATTTAAAAGAACAGAAAATGAACTACAACGTAAAGCTTCATTAACGATTGCTGCTCTTGGTAATGATGGTTTAATATATAAAGGTAGAAATGTTAGTCAAGCATTAAAAGCAGTTCAAGGAGTATTCAATGGATATTCAGGTACAACCACTATTGATCCTGATGAAGGAAGGTAAAAATTATGCTTAAGAAATTTGTTAAGAAGATTGGTAAAGGAATAAAGAAAATAGGTAAAGCTATTGGTAAACCTTTTAAGAAACTTATGAAAACTAAAATCGGTAAGATTATCGGAACTATTGGTATGATGATAATGGGAGGTTGGATGATGGCAGGAGCTAGAACTTTTGCTAGTACATTATGGGCAGGACAAGGAATGGGTACAGCTTTTACTTCTGGTATGAGTGCTATGGGAACTGCTGCAAATGCTACATTTAGTACAATTACCGAGGGTATTACCGGAATGTTTACTCAAAATGGAACACAGACTGTTGCTCAAGGAGCAGACAATTTAGCTAAAGCTACATCTGGAGGTTCAACAACAATTTCAACAGGAACAGGAACTGCTACAGATGTTGCAGCAAAAACTGCAGAGACTGTAAGTTCAACAACAGGTGTATCCCCTACAGATGTAGCAGGACAAGCAACAGCTACTACAGCAGATGGTAGTATTAGAGCTGCAGGAACAGAAACTGCAGGTGGAAGATTAGTTGAGGAAACAAGTCGAGTAGGTTCTCTAAAACAAACACCTACATCTTTATTAGAATCTACTAAACCTGTAGATTTTGCTACCGAGTTATCTACCGAATTAACTCCTGACTTAGCATTAACTGATCCTACGTTACCTACATTAGACCCTAAACAACCCGGATTTATAGAAAGAAACTTCCCAAGAGTTGCAGATTTTACTTCAGATTTATTAGACAAGTCTGAGACTGTGACACAATTGTATGATAATACATTAGGAATTCAGCCTTTAAAAGATACTAACCTACCAAAGTTTGTAAGAAATACTACGATTGGAGAAGGTATGACAGTTGCAAGTTTAATGGCAAGTCCTGCTGATCCTTATGTTCAAGGAAGTAGTAATACTGCAGGAGCATTAGATGCATTACAAGCTAATGATGAAAGACTATATTCACAAATGCCAATGGATCAATTTATGACTCAAGCAAGTGTGCGTAGCCCGTCACCAACAACTGCATTAAGTTTAATGAATAAATATAAGCAAGCAGGTTATATCTATGATTCAACTCTTGTTTAAAAGTTAAGGAGAATATAAATGTCAATCAATCCAGATGAATTAATTAATGTAGAAGGCTTTGGGGGAAGGACACCTTTTGAAAGACCAGTTCCCGGACAATCACTAACAAATGATCCTGATACAAAATATGCTTGGGAACAACCGCCTAAGTATACAGATGTATCTTCTGCTACTATAGATATAGTTGCTGATTCATATGAAAAAGAAACATATGAGATGATTGCTTTAACATTAGCTGATGGTATGCCTGTAGGTAGTTTAGCTTCTATAATTTTACAAGCAGGCTTTCAAGAAGGTAAGTGGAATCCAGATTTAATGATGTTACTTATAGAGCCAACTATGTACATATTAGCAGCTATTGCTGAACAATGTGGTATTGATTATCTTTTGTATGAGGGTGATTCGTATGAGTCGTATGATGAAGATGATGATTTAAATGAACAAAAATCTTTAGAAGTTTTAGGTAAAATTAAAAAAGATAGTTCAGACAGATTAAAATTTAAAGATTTAAAACCCTCTCAAATTACTAAACAATCTGTACCAGAAGAGGCATTAGAAATGGTTGAGAACTTTGAACCCCCACAAGAACTGGTTAGTCTTTTGGAAAAACGTAAAGAAGAAAAAAATAATAGTTTATTAGAGAGAACATAAAATGGTAGATAAAATAGACCCAACAAATCTTTCCTCTGTAGAATATGGAAGTCAGTTGTTGCAACAAAAACAAAGACAAGAAGAAGACTACGCAAAGAAAGTTCGTAAAGATCAAAAAATTGATAACTGGTTAAATACAATAACTACTTTAAATGACATGGGCAGAGATAGGGCTATGCGTAATGTTAATGAAAGAATTAGTAGTTCTGATCCTACTATGGCTAGAGAAAAAGCTGAAATTGCAGCATTCAATAAAGAGTATGATGCACAAGCAGGGTGGAGAGATTCTATAGATGGTATAGGTTTAGAGGGTTATGCTAGACAAGAAGCAGATACATTTTTAAAAGCAGGAAAGTATTCTAATGTTTCTAAGGATTTAGCAGGCTTACAAACATTAAATGATGATTTATATAAACAGTTTGTTAAAGACAGAGACTTAGTTGCTAAGTATAAGTTACAACAATATAATGCTAATAAAATTTCTAAAGGTATAAATGAACAAGAGTATTTAAAAAACTTAACGGATTGGAGAACCTCACCATTAAAAGGTAATTTATTTAAAGATACTGCTCAGCTTTTTGGATTAAATAAAGATAAAGCAGAAATGGCTTTAGAAGATTTACTTGATCCTAATGGTGCTAAATATAGTGAGGAGTTAATTGCAAATAAAGTTGGGTTAGAAAAATTACTAAGTGCAAAAGATAAAGATGGTAATTTAATTTGGAATCGGGAAGAAGAAGAAAGATTAAGAGAAGCTTTGGTTGGTTTGGGTGATATAGCTGCTATTAGAAAGAGAGATCAAACTGCAAAGGTTACAAATGTATATAATCCATTTGGTACTCCGTCAACTTCTGTAGTAAGAACTACTAAAGAAACAACTCCTTATGGTACAACAGAAGATGTTGTGTATACAGATAATGATGGAAATTATCAAAATATAGTAAATGGTACAGTTGTTCCTAGAACTAAACCTGAGATAGTCAAGGCTGCAGAAACGGTTATAGGAGGAATATCTAGTGACTTAGCTATAGCTGCTAAAGCTAGAGGAGAAGAAGTAACTAGAGAACAAATATTTGACGTATTTAAAAAAGATAATTATGATTTATATGTCAAAACATATGCAGTATCTCCTGATTTATTTCCTAAAGGATATACAATTCCTACTTTATCTAATGCTGATAAAAATATGGCAGGAGGGGCTGTTAGGTCTATAACGGAAAGTAAACTTGGAGATTCTGAAACAGGATTCTTTAAATCTTTTAAAGAAACTTATTTAGAACCTGAAGAGCTAGATACAAACCAAGCAATACTATATGATAATTTTATTAATGGTGTTGCTGAGAGTACAAAATATTATATGGACAGAGGTAAAGCTAGTGACGAAGCTTCGCAACTTGCTTACAGAGAACAAATAGCCGGATGGGAACAAATTAAAAAAGGAGGTATGTTTAGTTCAGATGTCTTTAATTACAAACGACAAGCTGCCGGAACTTTAATAGGACCTAGACAATCAGATGATCAAACAGAAACTAAAGTCGTTACTAGTATTCCAGATAATTCTACAGTTGTAGCTACAGATGGAACTGATGAAGCTTTTACAACTGGAACAGAAAGTGTACGGAAAGAAGTTGTAAATAATCTTACTGGTAATTCAAACTTTATGGCAACTTATACTGAAGCAAACTTTCAACAGAAGAATAAAATTCTAGATGCTGCAGCAAGAAGGCATCCGGATAACGTAAGAACTTCAATGGAAGATTTTGTAGAAGTTGGCGAGTCAGTAAGGCTTGATGGTGCTAAAGGTTATATCTCTTGGAATGGTTCTCAGTTTGAACAAAGTGGAGTTGTTTCTTTCTTTGGTGCAGTAGAAGGAACAAACAAACAAATGACATTTAATGACATCCCTGAAGGAGAAATGAAAGATTTAGTGAGGGAAAAAGCAGTAACTTTATATGCAAAATATGCTAGTCAAGTAGATGAAGGAGTAAGTGTTTCTGATCCTGATAAACTATTTAAAGGTTCTTTTGCTCAAGAATATGGTTTGATACCTGCAGCAGCAGAAAGATTTTTAGGTGGTGGTTCACCTTCTCAAATAGCACAACATAGGAATCAACCTAAGTTAAAAGAAGCAGATAAGTTAGTTGATATAGCAGGTTATTCTTTCTTAGGAATAACACAAGGAGATGCTTCTTTGGCTCGTCAATTTTTAATTGATGCCATGGTAGATGCTATGCCGACAGAACAAGATAGGTTAATAGCTGCTAAAAGAATTATACCTGAACAAAGAACAGCGTAAGATATGTCTGAAAGATTAAATGATGGATTTGATGATCTGTTTACTATGCCTATAGTATCGGAAGACGATACGTTATCTGATCCTTTAAATAAAGAAAAAGAAAAAAAGAAAAAAGAAAATACATTTAATGATGGTTTTGATGATTTATTTTCAGATTCTTTTGACAAGCCTTTAGATATACCTGAACCTTTATCAGGTCCTGAACCTTCATTTGCTCGTAAGTTTGATTATGGATTAGAGCAAGAACAAACAATACTAGGCAACCTTGCACAGTCTTTTGTAGCAGGGGCAAAATCTTTAACTCGTTCTGGTTTAACCTTTGAAGAGTCTTTACGAGAGTCTGAAAGACAAAGGCAGGAAGATATATTTAAAGAGTATCCTGAGTTTAAAAATAGACCAGAGGATGCTGCTGTTATGACAGGAAGGATAACACAAGCTTTAGCTGATCCTTTACCTTGGGTAATTCCTTGGACTAAAATTGCTCAAGCAGGAAGAGCAGCTACTATAACAACTGGGGCAGGATTTGCTGTAGGTGATGTAGCATTAAGAGAAAAAGTTTTATATGGGGAAGTAGACCCATCTAGTGTTTTAATGGCAGGTGTGTTTGGAGGAGCAGCTACATATGGTGCGGATGTTATAGCACGTAAATTTATGAAACCCGATACAGCTTTAGATGCAGAGTTTGTAGATGCTTCAGGAACTGTTAAGACTTTACCTAGTAAAATAAAAGATGAGCCTGATTATGTAGCAACACCGGAAGAACAAGACGTACTAAGAGAAGTAGGTAGGGAAAGATTAGCATCAAAATCAAAAACCCAAGAAATTTTTGATAGTGGTCCTGATTCTTATCAAGTTGTTAAAAGTGCTAGTTTAAAAATATCTTCTTATGAGGAATTAGATTCACCTTTAAAAATAACTAAACGTATAGAAGAATTAAAAAAATTAGGTGTTAATGTATCTCGAACACAGTTAGAAAGAGAAGCAGCTTTAAGAAAAATAGAGGCAGATAAAGCTAGAAAAACTTTAAGTTCTCAAACAAAAAAATTAGTACAAACAGCTACTGATTATGCTAAAGAACAATTAGATGATTTAGAAAAAACAGGAACTAGAATAACTTTAAGCGATGGGTTAATTAGGAAATTTGTATATGAAGGAACTAGACCTCTTTTTGGTGGGGTAAGTGGTGCTATAGCAGGATCATATCTTGGTGAAGATGATGATGATATGTTAATGTATACTTTTATGGGTATTGGTGCAGGTCTAGGAGCATGGCAGGGGCAAGTACAACGTAGTAAGTTTTTAACTAAACCTCAAAAACAAATTATTAAAGACACACTAGATCAAGAAGCTAGGTTAGCTACTAATACGTGGCTTAAAATAAATACAGCAGGAACACATGCTGCACGTTTAAATGCATGGGGAGGAGCATCATCTTTGTTTAGTAAACTTATGTACAAACAAATGGGAGCTTCTTTAACAACAGCAGGTGCTATGCCTGTTGAGCAAAGATCAATAGCAAATGTAGGTAAGTTATTTAATATTATACATGAAGATGTTTTAAGAAATGTACCTAGAGAAATGCTAGAAGATGTTGGTAAATTTAGAAATGGTTTTACAACACTAGACGATCTAGCAAAAAAATATACTCCTGAAGAACTAACTTTAATTCAACAAGCTTCACAAAATATTAAAGATTTTACAGATGAGTTAGGAGGGGCTGTCTCTGAGGTAGGTATAGATTTTAAACTTTTAGAAAATTATGGTCTTACGCAAATGTGGGATTGGGATAAAATTTCTAAAAATGCAGAGACATTTGGTTATAGGTTAAAAGAAGCATGGGCTGTTCAAACATATAAGTTAGACCCAACAGATACAGATGCGATAAGAAAAGCTATTGAGGAAGGCGGAGATGTTTTTGAAAATCAAGTTACTGATGTAATGTCAGGGTTAGCAGGAACAAGAGCCACGACAGCCTTTGATGAGTCGGGTAATGTTGTTATACCTTTATTAAAAAACTTTGAAAAAGAACGTGTAATAACAGATCAAAACGCTCGTGTGATGTTGCAAGATTATATTATAAATGATCCTAGTAAAACATTAGGACATCTTGTTAGTCAAACTATACCTAGTTATGAGTTTGCAAAAACATTCGGTGCTAAAGGAGAGTTACTTAAAACTATACGTAAAGAAATACATCAAAAATATAATCCTACTAGGCAAGGTACAAAAACAACAGAACTAGAACAGAAAGAAATACAACACATTAAAGATAGTGTTAATGCTTACTTTGGTTTGTATGGGAATAGATTAAGTAATGAGACAGGTCATATAATGATGGCAGGATTAACAATGCTAGGTAATAGTACTATGCTAACTCGTGTATCTATACCTAGTTTAGGTGACTTAATACAACCTTTACAAAATAGTGGGTTTATGCCTATAATTAAAACATATGCAGCAAAAGCAAAAGCAAGTAAACTTTTTGGAGGAAAGCAAGATACATTTTCGTCTGAAGGTTTAGGTATTAAATATCAAAATGTTTTAGAAAGTGAATTACAAGCTATCGGCTTTGGAGTAGACCCATCGAATAGAGCAGGAAGATGGATAAGTAATTTTAATTCAAACTTTTTTAAAATTGTACAGCTAAAAAGAATTACTGATTTTGCAAGGGGAGCAGCTTATGATGCAGGAGTCTTTAGAGCTTATGATATAGCTAAACGAGTTGGTAAGGGTAAAAAAATATCAGATAGTTTACAGAACGAACTTAATGCACTAGGATTAAAAACAGATGAACTACTAAAAATATCCAAATTTAAAAACGCACGAGAAGCATATGATAATGTAGAGACTAAACAATTTTTACATAAAGCAGGATTTAACTCTTCAGAAAGAGATGCAATTATACCAACTGTAGGTAACAGATTACTTTTTGCACAATCTAATAACCCATTCGTAAGATCATTAGGACAATTCTTATCATGGGCACAAGCTAAAACAACACAGACAAATGCTTTGGTTAGTCGTATTGAAGATGGAGATGCTGCACTAGCGTTAAGAATGTTAGCTGCTCTTAGTATATATGGTGGGGTAAGAGAAATGCAAATTGCTTTTAGTCCTTCAGAGTATTATAAGGAGGAGGCTAATGTTCCTGAGAGATGGTCAACTAAATATGCGTTAGAAGCTATGAAGTTATCAGGAAACTTTGTACCCTTTCAAGTAGAAAAAGTTCTGGGTCTTGTGGCAGGTCCGGGTGCTAGTGAAGGTTTAGGAGGTGCGATACCTTCATTAGGATTAACTAACGATTTAATTAAAGCTGCGGTTAGTGTACCAACTAATGTCTATCAAGGAGATTTAGAAGGTGCAGCTTCTGATGTACTAGACGTTACTCCTTTCGGAAGAGATTTTAAAAATTTATTATCGGGAGATTTTCCTATACAACCTATAGAGATTTATGATATTAAAGATGAGCCTAAAAGTTCTAGTAAAAGAAAAAGAAGACAATACGCAGAAGGTACTGTAGATGTTCCTTTTACAAAAGATGAACCAGAAGAAAGAATCAATTCACTTACTGGAAGACCTTACACAGATGCATATAAAAGAAGAACAGCTTTTGGAGCAGGAGGTATCGCTTCTATATTGAGAGGAATTTGGAAAGCCCCCACACAAGATTTTACTTCGGCTGCTACGTCTATACCCCAAACTCCTGCAGGATTTAAAAAAATTAAAGCCCTTGATGGGTGGCAAACAGGAACTAAAAATTTAGATATTGGGGGTGGTGCTAGTTTTAAAGGAGGGCATAAACACACAGATGCTTTAAGAGAAGAGGGTGTTGAAAATTTAGTGTTTGATCCTTTTAATAGAACACCTGAAGAAAATGCTTTGGCAGTAGAAAGATTGGGTTTTGGTAAAGCAGATACTGTTACTGCACATAATGTTTTAAATGTAATACCTGATGAAACTTCACAGCTTCAGGTAATAAAACAAATGGAGAATGCTTTAAAACCCGGAGGTAAGGGTTACATTACTGTTTATAAAGGAGCAGGAACTGGTAAGGGTAAGCAAAGCAGATCAGATTCGTTTCAACAAAATAAAAAGACAGATGAGTATTTACCATTAATTAGAAAAGTTTTTCCGAATGCAGAACGTAAAGGAGATTTGATATATTTTAGTTCTCCTGCAAAAATAACTTCGCAGTTTCATGGTACAACACAAAAATTACCTGCAAAATTACAAGACGTAGATTTAGGATATACAGGATCGGAACAAAATATATATGGTAGTGGATTTTATACAACATCTAAACAGAATGTAGCTAAAGGGTATGCTAAACAAAGCGGTTATTTGTATGAAGTTATAGAAAGAAAAAATGTAAAACTTTTTAATATGGATGATAAAGTTCCTGAAGATATTAAAAAAGAAATTTTAGAATCTCCTGATTATTTTGAATTTGAAAGTTCTTTAGCCGGCTTTTTAGACGAGAATCCAACTGCATCTTTATTAGAATTACATGATGCAGCTAGGGATATTGCTTATGAATTAAGATTACCTTCCTACGAAGTTCAAGATTACTTTTTTGGGTGGGCATATAATTTAATGGAAAAAGGATATAATGGATATAGGCATATTGGAGGAGTTCTTAGTAAAGGTGAAAAGCACGAAGTTAAAATTTACTGGAATCCTAGTGAATCATTAGATATAAAACCAATAACATGAAATACAACCACTTCCTAGAACACTTAGAACACAGAGAAGGTAACGAAGAATGTGTATACCTTGATACACTAGGCAAACCTACCTGTGGTGTTGGACATCTCTTGACTGAAAGAGAACGTAAATTCTATCAAGTAGGGGATGAGGTTTCAGAAGAACAAAGAAATTCGTGGTTAGAACAAGATGCAGCTAAAGCGTGGGAGGCTGCAGCACAACAGATTCAAGACCTTGACATAGAAGACACAGACTTTATAGTTGCACTAGGCTCAGTAAACTTTCAACTGGGCACAAGATGGATGAATAAATTCCCATCAGCCTATAAAGCCTTGGCTAGTAAAGACTATGCTGAAGCAATTCGTCAAGTCTCAACAGGTTCAGGCAAGGATGGACAATCTAAATGGAAAGAACAAACACCAGTTAGAGTAGAAGATTTTGTTCTAGCTATTGACAAACTAACATAACAACCCTCTAATGATATTATATTTAGAAGATCAATTGGAAGGATGCTACAGACAGTATTGCATTCACCAAGTAAAACAAGATATGCCTTTCATGAGCCTAGACGATTTTAGAAACATGTTTGAGGATTTAATGGAAGTAATATATAAGGACGAAGAAGTATGAAAGATATGTTAAAGAGTTTAGTAG
>Ga0181420_1000899_pt1 | contig 11520 bp, 10 predicted proteins | sample 43SPOviralmetaG_FD_130145 | JGI IMG/M metagenome (GOLD analysis project Ga0181420, IMG submission 130145) | Marine viral communities from the oligotrophic San Pedro Time Series (SPOT) site, San Pedro Channel, CA, USA - 43 SPOT_SRF_2013-05-22 | ecosystem: Environmental > Aquatic > Marine > Strait... | reverse complement strand
GCTTGGATCAAGCGCTTTTTTGTCCAGCTTTTAAACACTTTCAAATTGTTTTCAAAACAGAAAAAAAGTAAATCATTCTTATCATTCTCAGAATATTCTAAAATATGACACTTTCGATTCAAACATTCATATGGTCTCGTACATATACGGTGTTGCGTATCATATATGTATAAAAACTTGTCAATGCTATTCGGATATCGATACCGTTCAATCATATCGTGTGGACGATAGGTTCTTATGATTGCAATAAAGCGTCGATTCAAATGAGGATGATGCATAAGCAGTCGAGAACAGTAGTTGACACGGTTGTTAAAAATATTAGACTCTTTCCATAATTCCAATTCATTCGGATACACTTGGCGAAAAGCAAAATTCAACTCCTTTCGTAATAAGTCTTTAACGTAGTCATTGATGATGAGAATACAATCCTCTGCAATGTAATCTTGTAGCATGTAGTAAATTCGGTTGTCCATGATGATTTATTTATGACATGCGCTTTGGTTTTTTTTTGATTTTCAATTTTTTTGGGCTTTTCTGAAAACCGGTTTTTCTTCTATTAAGGTATAGTAAAGTATGAAGCGTCAATTGCTTACCACACGACTTAGTCAAAGAAGTGAGAGTAGAAGTTCTGGAACGATTGTTGATGATGATGCAACGCTTCCCGATGATGTTACGATTCCGGATTCCCCTTCTTTAGTAGAATCCCCACCTACTTCTCGGAGAAGAATACAAAGCACTCCTCCTTCCTACGCGTCTGTAGAGACTTTGAAATGGAGCCCTGGGGATCCAATACCGATTGGTGGATTTGAACCACCACGTAGAAGTGAAATAGAACAAATGATGATGGGTTTAGAAGATTACAATGTAGGAGGTGGATTTGGATGTGGATTGAAAACAAAAAGTCAAAAACAGAGTGCTCGTAAAACACTACGACAGAAATTGAAATGTTTGAAACCCTTTTAACTAATTTTTTTTCTTTCTTTAGGGTATATATAGAACAATGCCAGAAGTCGAACTTGAGAAGATGTCTGGAGGGACCATGTCCCGACTTAGAAATGGTCATGCTTGCCGATGTGCTTTGGCCAAAAGCAAAGGATCCGGTGTAAAAGCCGATTTAGACGAACATGATATCAAAGAGCTTATCAAGGCTGGAAAGAAAGGTGCTAAGAAAACGATTCGACTTTCAAAGGAAGCAATCGAAAGAAACGCAGTAAAAGGTACAGGTATCATGGAAGGTGGTCGTATTAAGATTGGAAAGATTGCTCAGAAGATTGCAAAGAGTAAACCTGTTCAGGGTATTAAGAAACAAGCTTTGAAAGAGATGGGTGATGCCGCAATTGCCGGTTTGGAGTCTCAAGGTATTCCTGCAGGTGCTTCCAAGAAGCTTGTTAAAGCGATCGAAAAGAAAGCGGATGAAGCTACTGGTGGTAGTCTTAAAAAGGCTTTGAAAAAGGCCCATGTTGGACGCAAATTGAAAAATATGGCCAAGAGATCTGATGTTCAGGCGGTGAAGAAGGCTGGGCTTGATATGCTTGCCGATGCTGCTGTTGCTGGTTTGACAGCTGAAGGTGTTCCTCCTCCTCTTGCTATGGCTGGAGTAAAGGCTTTAGAGAAGCAAGCAGATAAGGCCACTGGTGGAAATCTTAAAAAGGCAATGAAAAAGCACCATATTGGACGTAAAGCAAAGCACTTTGGTATTACTGCTGGTCGTGAAGCCGCTGGTGATTTAGGAGGTGCTGCCGGAGCTGCTATGGGTGGGCCTGCGGGAGCTGTTGTTGGAAAGGTTGCCGCTCAAGGTGCTTACAATGCCGCTATTAAGGCTTCTGGAAATGGATTAGGTGCTGGTGGAGCTGGATTGTATGTAAGAGGTTCTGGTGTAGTAGAAGGTGGAGCAATCGGTCCTGCTGTTTCTGGTGAAAAGCTTGTACATTTTGGATCCGGTGGAAACCTTATTCACGGACGTAACCCTGCTTTGATGTCTCAGGCTGGCTCTGAAAACTTCCATATGCATACTCAATTACCTCCCTTTTTAGCCAGACGTATGGTTGATTAATTTTGAGTTAATCTTAATATAAATATTATATTTAGACAATATATATAATGCTTACAAATACAGATATCGAAACGTTAGCTCCTCGCATGGGGATCCCTTTAGCCTTTTGCGATTTCAAGGATCTGCTTCCGAAAAAGATCCAAGGTGACAAACTCTACATCATAAATTTAGAAGATGAACAAGACAAAGAAACACGTGAAATCAACGACGGATCTCATTGGGTAGGTTTTCAGGTACGTACCTACAAGAATGGAAGGAAATCAGAAGCAGTCTACTTCGATTCGTACGGCAAACCGCCACCGAAAGTCGTCATCCAACGAATTAAAGAATCGTTCAATGTTCCTGTTTGGCATCCGTCCAAAGATGTTCAATCTATTGTCAATAATGCGTGTGGATTTTATCAACTTGCATGGGGACATTATGTAAATGATCCTCGTTTCATTTCAAGAGCCGGATTGAAAGAAGATACAGAAGAGTTTTTGTCTCCTTTTAATGATTTAAATAAGACACATGACTACCAACAAAATGAATTTATTCTAAAACACTTTTTCCAAGCAAAAGATCCTGCTTTACGTAAAGAAATTGATCTACCACCTATTGTTTCATCGGAGGGTTCTTAGACTCATTAACATTTCCGGTGCATCTAAATTCTGCGCAGTTGTTTTACAGTTTTCACACATCACCTCATTCTCCTTTGGTTTATGACACCAATTCTTCATTCGAACATCATATGAATCCCCAAGGCAGTACCCGCATGTAGAGTATGGGCAGGTGGGACAGTGCTGATAGTTGAGCAGGTAGAGGGACTCGCATTGGTTGCAGAAGTGCCGAGGACAGATCCAATGTTCCGAGTCAGGGTTCCCTTCCCAGAAATAGGTGTCCAAACAACGTTTATGGTAGATTTTGGGGCAACCGAACACTCCGCAAATTGCGATTCCATGATCGAGATCTGTTCGTCCATTATCAGTCTCCTCTTCGCATCCCCCAAATCCGATAGACCCGTGACAAAGGAAACAGTGCGTTTCAAACGCGGACGGGGCTTGTAGATCGCTTCTTCCATAACGGTTCCAGTACGCATAGAAGGGATTGTCAGTGTATCGCTGTTCGTTTTGGAAACCATGTCCAAAGCTGCCGTATAAGAAGCGGGCGCAATCGTGTTTTTGTTTCTTTTCGATCGGTGGAGTTTCTTGCCTTTTTCTTTTAACGACTCCCACGACGATTGGGCTTGGACAGTAGTCGGGTGGAACGCAGACTGTTTCTGGTGGTTGTTTGAAAAGTTCTTCGCGTGTTGGAACATATTCTCTTTTTTGCAATTGCGGGACATGTTTACCTGGTGGCGTGTAAGTATCTGGCTTTCGACGGATTCGGGTTGACCACCTTTGATGGCTTGGATAGTTCGAATCGTGACTCTTGAGTTTCTTGGGCATGCCGACATCGTTTGATTATTTTATGAATGAAGGTTCATACAATAATCCATTTTTTCTTGTTTTTTTTTTGTTTTTTTGGGGTCCGGTTTTTCTTACCATAACCAAAATAAATGGGACACCGGCTTTTTAGACACGGGCGCCTGTAAGAACATCAACATTGACTTGAACACCGTATTCGATGAAGACGTATAGTTTAAGAGCCTTTGATGACTGAGAAGTTCCCTGGATAGAAACTGACTTTGGAACAGCCTCGTCGATGGGAAGTTGGCGAGCGCAGTTAACGTAGTAGTATCCATACTGTTGCAAGAAGGACCAGTAATCAACAAGACCACTTGTTAGACCGTCAGTCAAACCAGCATTAACAGCGTTTGTACCGTAAAGTTGCTGTTGGAATTCTTCATGAGAACGTTGGACTTGGTTGTAAACCATGTTCTGGCCTGCAACAACAACGTTGAAGTTTGTCAAAGAAGATCCACCAAGAGGAGCAGTCGTTCCACCACCGCATGTGTCGAAAGGAGACCAGAAGGGAGGATAGTCTTGGGCAAGACCACCGCCGATCTTGGATTCCATAGGTAGAATTAAAACACTCTTGATGTTGCTAATACCGTTGGTAATAAGGTAGTTGAATTGTCCTGTTGCTTTAACTTCAGCAGTGGTGTACTGGTAAAGGTCACTGTAGACAATTGTCTTTGTTGGGCGAGAAAGATAAGCAGACTCGAAAGCAGGGTTAAATGTAAACAATGGAACATGAAGGAAACAAGAATTGTTCAGAGCAATAGTTGCATTATCACATGCAGTATTTTGAGTGGTGTCAATGATTCTTGTACCTACATTTAGAGTTACACGCATCTCTTTTCCTGCAACTAAGTTCAATCCCCAACCTGCTTGAGCTGCACCTACAGAAGTATCTGGTCCTTCCTGTGAAGAAATCATAAGAGGAGAAACTCCACCAAGTGGGCTGATAATGTCTTTAATTCTAATTGTATCATTAGCATTTGATTCTACGGTAACAACCGGCTGGTTTAAGTTAAGTGTTAATCTGAAAAATACACCTTTCAAAAGAGGGATTTGACTGAAAAACGAGTGTAGGTGTCGAAGATAGATAAATGCTTGGATTTGGTAAATTACAAAAGCGTGTTTACTTGCAGCAACCTGAGAGTCGGCAACACGTGATCTGTAAAGTTGATCCATCTTTCCTGCTTCAACAATACTATGAAAAGATTCACCATCTTGAGCACTGGTACCAGCCGCATCAATCATAAGTCTCGACCATCTCTGTTGGATACCCGAGTTTGAAAATTCACTTGATCCTGCTTTATACCCTAAAGATCCTTGAGCAATAACTTTACTGTTATTACAACATCCATTACCAGATTTTGTACCGTCAGCAGTGCTGTCATATCGAAAGTTAACTGAATCTGGGTAAAAACCAATAGTTGGGCCTAAAGTTTCAATATCAGATCTTGACAAGGAGGTCATAAGCGTAAATGTGCTGAAAAGACCACATAGAGGTGTATTCTGAATAATGGTTGTTCCTGCATAATCAAGAAGCATGCTACTAACAATAGATCCAAACCAGTTCTTAAGAGATGGAACCTGTGTTACACCATCTTTAAAAGTTCCTCCGGTTGTTGTTAACATAGATATTTGGTTTGCATCACTTGGTGAGGACATTGCCATAATCATAGGAACAGAAAGGTAAGCATTTCTGTAGTCTGCGTATTTATTCGAGTTTGCTAATTGAGACGTATCCAAAACAAGCTGGTTTCCTCCGTAGTTGCCGTTCTGTTGATCCTGAAGAGTCAACCAATCGCGTTTTACAAACACCTGAGGAGATCCCTCGCTCATCATCGCCATGTCGTAAGTCAAAGTATCGCCTGACATTTTTCGTATATATATCTTGATTAGAGAAAAAAAATCCGGCCGAACGATTTAATTCTTCGGTTTCTGATGGATATCGAATTTGATAGGACTCAAATCCCGGAGTTTTTGTTTCTTCGCTTTCTGATCATCCACCTTCAATTTCCCAATCTTATCCGCCAAAGCTCCAGATAATTTCAAATCCTTGGCCACTTTTGTATATTCCTTTGCGTCTAAAGGAATATGGGATCCACTTCCTCCAGTTGGAACTCCTACCATCCCTGAATTACAAGATTCTTCTAAATTCACTAAAGTTGATGCACCTTTCGCAAGTCCACGATAAATAAAACTTGGCATTTTTTATATAAAGTCCTTATAAAAAAAATCACATTATTTTTTCTTGTTCTTTTCGGATCGTTGTCCTTAATTTAAACAATTTGTCTTCGATTGTTTGCACTATCATCAATTTGTCTCGAATTGGCTTTTCTGTCGTCGTAGTGTTAGCTTCTTTTAATTCACGCATAAGTTCCGACCGTTCTTTGCTAAATTCGTCTAAATATCTGGTAATTTTGTCGTTTGTTAATCGATCCATTATATTATAGCTTAAGATGAGATTAAATTAATATTGATGAAACAAATTTGCAGCAGATCCATGCTGGCTACTTGCGCCTCTTGAGTTATGTTGTAGTTTATGTAAGTGCTGAAGTGTATTGGCACTATGTGGGATTCCTCCAATATTGGAAGGACCAATATTCATCGATTTATCAGAGTGCTCCTTTATGACTAAAGTAACAATGATATTGGGATCCAAGATTTTAATTGGTTGTCCTTGCGCATTTGTAAAGAAGAGTCTCATTTCGTTAAAGTTTCCTGGAATCATTTTGTTCCATGCAAATTCAGAGACTTCTACATTAAGCAAACTGGCAATGGCTCCTTTTGCTGGAATAGGGAATAAAAATGTAGACGGCGATGAGAATTTGTTTTGTACTAAATTACAGTTGAGGAAGATCACGGGATCCGGATTGACCTCGGGTGTAATCGTTGACAAGAAGGAGGTGTTGCCTGTAGGGAAAGCAGTAAGACCAGTGAAGTAGTGGGTGTTGCCGGTTACTACTGGTTGAGCATAGTTTGCTGGGAATCCGGCATATTTATTAAAGTTGGCAGGGAATTCCCATCCTGGAGCTCTACCGGAAGTACTTGGAAGTCCTCCATTAGTTCCTACCTGATTTCCAGCTGTATCTCTAATCAAGGGTGTGTTGCAAAATCCACCTGTGGGTTGGTTATATCCAGATGTTTCTCCATGTACCGGTAAAGAAAATGAATTGAATTGAATAGCATAGCGACTTACATTGGTTTGTAATTGAATAAAGTATACATATTCATCAGTTTCATTATTTATCAAGTAAAGGTTGTTCTCAATAGACCAATGTTGTAAGTATGCATTAATGTCCGATACTTCGTAAATACCATTTGGAATTGTTATTGTCAATTCTGTTTGGGGTACAAGATCAGTAAAAGTACTACTGCTAGTATAATTTGTAGATAGGGGTGGCCACCATATTTTCAATGTATTGTTTGCCAATGGTGCGTTATTAATATTCTCCCAACTAAAGTACATGTACAAACTACTCAAGGCGATTTCAGAACCTTCTAAATTAGTTCCTCCTGGAATCGAATACGCCATTTGATTGTTTCCCGTACCAACAATATTTGATCGTGTTAAAGTTATCGTATGCATGGTTATATAATTAAGCTACATAAAAAAAAATATTATATATCGATCATTTTTTGTTTAACCTTTTACACGTTTACCATCTACCTTCTTCCCCTTCACTCCATATGTCACTACTCTATCATTTGCTATTTGATCATAAGCCCATACATTGCTTCCACCAAAGTAAAAAGGCCGTTCTGCGTAATTGTCTTCTGGAATAATATCCATTCTTGTTTGTCTCAATGTCCAAGGTTCACTTAAAATAGATCCTGCATCAACGTCTGGGACCGTTCCACATATTCCTTTCTTTTGCCATACTGGTGCTGTCATACAAATATTTCTTTTGTTCGGAGATTTTGGTTTGCGAAACATTTTTTTCTTATATATCCCCATGAGAAATTGTTGATGCGGATCTTATCTCTAAATCTGTTGTTGTATCGTCATGTGCATCTTCTATTGAATAGGGTCTTTTGCGATATCCTTTCAAGAAGTTTTGTTTAAATTTGACATAGACAAGCGAGGCAAATGGTTCATTGTTTTTAAACCAGTTCTTCATCTTGTCCGTCTCTTGTTCCTTGGCATTGCGTTGATATCCAGGAAGATGATACCAATGCTCACTTGACTTTATGTTGTCTACTATTGCCTGTAAGGTATGATCCTTATCCCAGTCTTCATAAGGAATATGATCCACTTCATCTCGTAAACAGTAGATCTGTCTAAAGAGTCGATAGACAATATGAGAATCCAGTGTATAGAGATACGTACGTTCCATGATTGCCTTCGGTGCCAATTTGCCAAGATCGTAATTCATATCGTGTAGTTTGAAAAGCTGACGGATCAAGATCCGCATAAAAGCATTTCTACGTGTGATCCACCAGTCTTTCACTTTTAACCCTGGATCCTTACGATAAATATGTTTGGAATCGTCCCATTTCTCTTCATTGGAAGTAAACAAGGATCCAAAGAGCAAATCGATCAATCTCTCTGTATCGGCCGTTTCCGCAGCTTCGGCTAAATTGGGAATACTGTTCGTTTCCAAAACCCATGTCCCATGTAGTAAGATATTACGAACCTCTTTATAGAGTGCACGTCCTTTGACACTGCTATTACCCGTCAAAAGCTTTATGACACTGTTTTGAATTGGAATGTTCTTTGGTGGCTCACTACAGACAATGTAGCGCTTCTTATCCAAAGCGACAACTACACTATTGGCTTCATTCGACGACTTGTTCTTTTGATTCTCGATTAAGAGAGCAGGAGGACAGGTCGTAAAGTAGTCGCCTAATAAGAGTTCCATACAATCGGTCATTAAACTCTTGCCATTTCTCCCTCCTCCATTGTAGATCAAAAATTTCTCTGTGTTGCGTCCACTTAATCCACTTGCCAGACAATATAAGAAGAATTCTCGGATCTCTGGATCCGGATGAATCTTTGTTATGACGTCCATAATATCTTTTTCGTATTCTGGTTCTTCCAACTCGTAAGCAAGATTGTATCCACACGACATTTGTACGAAATCCCCACGTTGTCTTTCTCGAAAGGTTTTGTTGCCTATGTCCAGGATCCCATTGTCAAAGTTCAAGATATCCACATTGCCATCAAAGTCCTTATTGACCATGGACATGTAAATTTTGGATATTTTCTCTACTCCTGCAAAGAAGCTGGCTTGACCCAATTTACACTCTAACTTGAACAAAGCTTTCTTGATCTTCGGATCGTCTACAATTGTAGAAGGAATGGTTTGTTTAAAGTGATCCAAAATGATATCGATGAACTGACACATTAAGTGCTGTGCGTTTCGTTCCCATGTACTACCGTCCCATGTATACCATTCATTGCAACTGCGTACGTATACGAAATCATCCTTGTAAGTGGTTTCCTGGATTACTTGTACTGCTGCATAATGTGAGACCGCTGCTTTTTCCAATTGCAATACATATTCCTCTAAGAGTTTGCCTTGATCTTTGGGAATCTCTGGAATTGCCACGTCTACAAGAGAGATTGCTTCATCCATTTCCTTGACTTCAAAGATTAGTGGTAGATTCCATACATCTAAACAATAGTTGTTTGCAAGGCGTAATACCTCTTGGATTCCACCTTCATACGCATCGACTGTAGAGCGTAGTAATTTGAATCCATCGAATTCGTAACTGGCATAAATTGCTGACTTACATGGTCCTGATAAGAGTGGTGTCTTTTGATGTAGATATTCCAATACTCCATTGACGACATTGAATTCGTATGTCTGGCACCATAGAGCAAGAAAAGTACGTTTGATTTTGTTCTGAAAGAGACGATCCTCTTCATTCTCTTCTTCCTCTCCATTTTGCTTGCGTTTGTTTGTAGCGACTTTGTAGAGTTCTGGATTATGATCTCGCATAGTTTGCGCGATTTCGGCCAAATCTTTGGAAAGTTGTTTTACATAAGGTGGACTTTGCTCGGGTACTTCGTAGTTGAGCTTTTTCATGCGTTGTCTCCATCCAAAGTATGTACCCATAAAGAAGAGGCTAATGAAGAGTTGCTTGACCATCCATTTTTCTGGTACGTTCAGAAGGCGCATATGTTCAGCCAATATATGGTCTCTCTGTTGGACGTATACTTCCAAGCTTCTTGGGACTGCGGAGCCATTCTGTTTCAGAACCCAATAGAGTATACATGGTTGGCAGTTTTTGAGATCGATGTCGTAGTAGCTGTTTGCCAGGGTATGACGGACGCTACGTTTGAATGCGGAGAATCCAAGCGCTTTCGATGGAAAGGGTCGGCCATATCCATGCTTTGCCAAGCGATAGCTAACTGCGACTCCTTCATTCTTGGGATTGTACATTTCGACATACTCTCGTAAGTGGTCGAAGGTGGTCTTAAAGTGCTTCGTAAAGTCTGCCAACCAGTTGTCGTCATCTTTCAATGGAAGTAGACTCGGAGTGTACAAAAGCTTTAAAGCATCTTGTCTGTCAAACAACTCGACTAAAGAGTGTTCAGTTACGAATGGTTTCTCAAGTTTGGTTACGGTTAAAGGGCACTTGTTTGTCATCTTAAATATATAAGTTGTAAGTTGGGGAAGTGATTATATACTTTGGAAAGTTTTTATATAGTCAATTTTTCATGTCCCATGTCCCATAATCCCATCCGGTTTTTGGAAAGTTTTCTATAGGCGTGTTTTTTGATGTCCCATGTCCCATGATCCCATCCGGTTTTCTGGAAAGTTTTCTATAGTTAGATTTCAATGTTCTATGTCCTATGTATTACATAATACATTAATTTTAATACTACAAAACTTATAGTAATCGTTCACATTTCACATTTTATATAATAGAGTATAATAGTAAGGATAAGAAATAAAAGAATAGTAAAATATTACAGTAATTTCGGCGTTCACATCTCTTTCACACTGAAGTGAATTCTTTCATTCTAGGAGGGTCTATTTTCCGGTTTTTTTTTCTCGGTAATTTTTATAGAAACAAAATGTCAGAGGCGTTATCCCCACACCTTACACGACTCCAGTACGTTAGAGGATACCTCAATACTTTACAGGCAGAACAAGACAACATCAACTACAACTTTGAAGCGAATCAGACCTATCAAAGCTCAGGAGAAACTTTAGGAACTGCTTTAGATCAATCGAAAACTCTTGTAGGTCTTCCAGCCCGCCAACTACAACCTATGGTAGCCTTAAAATGGAAACCTTATGTCAGAGATTCCACTACAGCCGTTCTATCCCTTTCGCAAGAGGAATTGGCATTTGCCTATTCTGCTTTTGATCTGCTTGTAAAAGCACTTCGTGATGAATATCCAAATGCAAGACAGGTAGAAACCATGATGTTTAAGGGCTTCATTGCAGGTCAACTACAGAAAGCCAAAACAATCAAACCTGCTGAGGTTGGACGCAGTGCGGCTCCTCAGGCTGGTCAACAACATTATGAAAATCAACAAGGCTCTATCAATACTAGAAGTATGGATACCCAGACGGAACACTCAGATGCACATATGCGAGAAAACCAAGCTATCCAAGCAGATCAGCGCGCAGAAGATGATGATGAATCACTTGCTCCTGAAACATTAGAAAATTATCAATATCAGTTTGGAGACAAAGCTCGAGAGATGATAAGAGGCTATTATGGAGATAAAGGTGTTGAAGATTATGATAAGTATTTTCAACGGGTAGCTCCAAAAGGCGTAAATCCCATGCAAATCTTAAAGGAAGAATACAACAAGTTAAACGAAGCCTACAAAAAAAGCCATAACAATCAACCACTTTCAAGAAAAGCATTTAGAGATTCTATTTTGGATTACGGCATCGAGAACTTTCCATTTACCGAAGAAGACCTTGACGCTTTTGTTGACGATGACGATGACGATGACGATGACGATGACGATGACGATGACGATGACGATGACGATGACGATGATGATGACGATGACGATGACGATGACGATGACGATGACGATGACGATGACCAACCTCCAGT
>Ga0181420_1000898_pt1 | contig 11532 bp, 12 predicted proteins | sample 43SPOviralmetaG_FD_130145 | JGI IMG/M metagenome (GOLD analysis project Ga0181420, IMG submission 130145) | Marine viral communities from the oligotrophic San Pedro Time Series (SPOT) site, San Pedro Channel, CA, USA - 43 SPOT_SRF_2013-05-22 | ecosystem: Environmental > Aquatic > Marine > Strait... | reverse complement strand
ACGGTTGCGTCACCACTTATGTTTGCAAATATACTATCTTCTAAATCACTAAACTTTATTTTCTTTTCTGTTCCATTATCAGAAACTAAGAAGTTGTCTTCACTTTGATGTAGTGTTTGAGCATTATAATCACTTAAACCATCAACATCTAAACCTGTTCCTGTTAATCCACTACCATCACCAATGAATGAACCAGTGAATGAACCAGTAATGTGAGATGATGCGACTGCAGAATCATTAATTAATGTATTCACGGTTGCATTACCTGTGTTTAAAGTAGATGTTCCATTATCAAAGTTTCCGAATCCACTTGAAATAGCACCGGCACCTAATGTACCAACTGATGTTATTTGTGTTTGTGATGCGTCAACATTGATTGCTAATGTTCCATCTCCTGTCACGGCCGTAAGACCAGTTCCTGCAACATCTGCTGCTGCTTCAACTGCCGGGCCATTAGAACTACCACCAACGATGATACTTCCATTTGTTGTTAAGGCAAGTGCACCGACTGCATCAGTTCCACTATCTTGTGAGATTAGAACTGCTTTGTCCGTCAAACTTGACGCACCAATACCACCTTGTGCTACTGGTAATGCAGTGTCTAAAGTCAAAGAAGAGAGTGCCGCAGAAGACCCACTTACTATTACTTTTTTCCAACTTGCCATTATATTCTCCTATTTTGGGTTTTACCCAACTTATTAATTATAAATATCATTATGTTGTAAAACCAAGATAAAAATCACTTCCACTATATGCAATAGCTCCTTCTTGAGCTGTTGGTAATGGTGTATTCGTACCTAATACTACGGTTCCACTATTGTCTACTTTAAACATAGTGTTACCACTTGAATTCTTTAATACCATTAAATCATTAGATGATGATGGTTCTCCAAAAAATGTTGAACCACTATAAACACTTAACGAACCATCAGGTGACTCAACTTTAATTCCCTTTCTATCAACTTGAATTTTTTGTTTAATTCTATTATCTGGTAAACCAACTTCTAAAGATAATCCTTCTGTGTCAACTGCCAATTTACCGACTGATTGATTATTAGAATTACTAAAGTTTATTGAACTTGATAAGATATATAACTCTCTCCATGGTAATTGTGATGAACCTAAGTCATAAGTATTACTTGCATCAGGTACCAAAGAACCACTAACTACATCAAAACTTGCAGTAGGTACATTTAATAAACTACTTAGTTGTTTGGATTTAATGTTTGCCATTGTGTCTCATCTTTTCTCTCTTCCCACCAATTTGTTATAGATTTTGAAATCTTCTTTTTATGTTGGGTAGATTTTGGTTGTTTCATCTTCTCAATAGTATCAATAGCTAATGTTCTGTCTGATTGAGCACATGATTTACAAACACTATTATTACCAACTGCTCTATCAAAACTATCCTTTCTTGTGTAGGTTAACATCTTCCCACAATCAGGACATGGTCTATTTTTTCTATTTTTCCAATGTCTTTTTCTCATGTTAATAAATATCAAAAAATGGTAAAAGAAAGGTGGGATTTATGAATTAAATTTACCTTGGGCAATTATTTCATCATCACTTTCCAAATTATAACCAATAGAAGATGTATTGACATGTAATTCAAATGTACTACCATTCTTTTGAAAAACTGATAGTGCATCATGTTCCATATATTGTCCATTGATAAAGAATATAAAGTCATTTTCAGATGTCACTGCTAATCCACTTGGTGCAGATGCAGTAACTGCCGAGAAACTTGCAGTATCACTTGATATTGAGTTTGACTTCTTTACAAAAGATTTTCGTATGTAGGTATCAAAAGTAGAGACTTCTGAACCACCAGCAGTTATACTACTACCATTCAATGTTAAACTACCAGTTACATCTACTGAACCTGTAAATCTTTGATTGTCGGTTAAGGTATCACCAAAAACATTATCACCATTTGCAAAACTTTGAGTATAGTGCATAACAGATGAACTTACTATATAGTTCTCTGCAAAAATATCACCTTTTACATGCCAATCTTTATCAACTTGTGCAGTTCCATCTGCTCTTTGAGATATAGTGAATGATGTTTCACCAACATGGATTGCACTTGATGCAGAGACATCATTAAAAGTTACATTTGATGTTTGTGCAACATCTTGACCAATTGATACGGTTCCGAGTGCAGCGGTCTCACCAGTAAAGTTAGTAACTCCTGTCATCGTTACACCAGTTCCACCTGTTAGTGTTATTCCATTTGTTAGTGTTGTTTTTGCAGATGAGACTTTATTGGCCTGTGATACCGTAATACTTTGAACACCTGCTTCAGGTTTAATTAAACTTGCCAACTGAACATCTACATCATCTTTTAATATAATTTGTTTTGGTGTTAAATATTTTTTAGTAGTGATATACTTGTTAAATGATTCAGGTATGATGTATCCATACATTTGAACACTAAATGTAGTCTTTATTAATCTTTCAGTATCCATTTCTGTTGCATCTGCAAAGTTTTCAATGGTTGTTCTGAACCTCATCTTACCAGGTTCACCCCAATATGCCCCATCCGAATAATTAATCTTTTCAACTATACGATTCATTTGTTCTATATATGAAGTCCAAATAGTAAACTCGTATGATAGTGTTACATAATCAGGTATAACTACATTGTGTAATTCTTTATTATGAAACAATCCTTGTTGTACAGAAAACCTATCGTATCTTTGTTGTTGTGTATACTTTTGTTCAAAAGTGTAGAAGTGATTTGGATTGTTTGCATCTAATTTATCTACAGGTATATTTTCATTTTTTTCTATTCCAGTTCTTTTGAATACAATCAATGGTGTAATTGCTTGTCTTTTTTTATCTCTTAAAAAACCTTGTTTTTGAATACTTACCCATCGTTCAGGTGATGCATACATACATGGGACTTTTACGGTTTCTTTATTTTCTGTTATGGTTGGTTGAATAACCTCATTGAAATAGTACATAATTGCACTATCCATATCCATGATACCAACTGAGATATTCTTTACGGTATCTTTTGCATTAGGTGATGACCTACTAATCTGTTCACCTCTATTAAAGGTCTTAACACCTGGTCTTTGACTTCTTGGTATTGGTTTATTTCTTGCCATTATATACTTCTAAACTCTTCTATGTTTAAGGTTGGTAATCTTACTAAGTGTGCCTGTGCAACTATAGAGAAATTCCTATTGTAATCACCACCTATTAACTGATTCTCATTAAAACTACTAATTTCAAAATATCCTTCGTTCCAACTTATAATATCACCAATATCAGGTCTAAACTTAATCTCTACTAAGTAATCTCGTTGAAATGCAAATGTTGCATTTTGTCTATTATCTGGCCCAAAGTCATCTGTTTCAAAATTTAAATCTTCTGCATCTATAATACAATTTAACTTTACACCTGGTCTAAATACTTTACCACTTGATGATTCACCATACATATTTGTTGCAGTGTCCTCGGCAGATACTCTGTATACATAAACTACTTGGTCTATGATTCCACATTTATCTTTTTTTGGGTCACCAACAAGTTCACGATTGAACCTATCAATAATGTCCATATCCCTTTTTGGGTAATATCTACTTGGCATTTGGTTATCCTATATACAAGGGATAAGGCACCTTTTTCAAGGTTTCTTGTTGTGATTCAGATTCTTCCTTCTGTGCTTCTAATAATGCCTTACGACTTGTTTGTTCAAGTGTTTCTCTTAATTGTTCCATTAAAACTTCTTTTTCTGCAGTTGCTTCTGCTCTTAGAGTGTCTCCATCTAATGAAACCTCTGCATTTGGAATAGGAATACTTCCATATTTACTACGAATCATTCCTAATAATTCTTTTGATAATGAATATCCATACTTACGAATCCATTGTTTACCAACATCATTAATTTTATTGTACTCCATGTTATCATATCTGACATTTGAGTAATCAGATACTACATCTGCAGAACCACTATAACGAGTTCTTGTTGGATTATCTCTTTCATCTGTCAATACATACTCAACCCATAGTGAACCACTATCTTGGGGTACTGGAAATACTCTCATTTGATTATTACGAATTTCAAATGAATATCCTGACTTTCTTATTTGGTCATTGAACTCAATTGCCTGTATTCTTAATAAATCTGCATATATTGGTTGTAAAACGAATGTAACTGCAGGTGACATACTTCCAAACCCAAATCCATCTAACATATTCATTGTTCCGAATCCTGTCATTGCATATGGGTCAAAATATCTTGATACTGCAGGTGATGACTCATAAAATACTCTTTTTACTTCAATTGCTGCTCCACTATGACTTGCCTCACCTATTACTTCATTCAAATCATAAACTTGACTGCCTGAATTGACTGAAACTGCAGTTCTTTTAAAATCTACTGAACCACCTACTTGTGCTTCTTGTCCATATTCTTCTGAAATAAAAATATTTTCACTTAAAGTTGATTTTACTCTCTTGTGTGTGTAATTTGAACTTGTTGCTTGTCCTCTTAGACTGAGTAAGTTGTCACGAATGTTAAATTGATTGACTTGTGCACTATATTCTGTTACTGCCTCTTCAAAACATGCATAAAATTGATTGTCTTGTAACTCTATCGCAGTTATTGGGTATCCAAGTCTTTTTGCACACCAACTCGCAAATTGTGGTGCTTCTGATTGGAAGTCTGTGTCATTGTCATAAAAACCGAAAGGTGTAGAACTTGATACTGCTGAACCACTACCTGGCCATATTGCTTCTTGAGCCATTAAAATTCTCCTATAGATGTAGTATTACACTAATAAATATCAATACGCACAAAAAAGGGTGAAGAAAATTCCTCACCCTTTTTAGTATCAATCTAAGTTAATAATAATACTAACTATTAGACATAGTTTACATCAGCTACGGTGACCTTACCATAGAATTCGCTTCTAACGATTTTCTTAGCGTATCTTGTCATCACACCTTTTCTTGGTGTGAAGTTTTTAGGGTCGTAGACCAATGGTGTCATAATTAACGGTACATATGGAGCATAAACAGCACCTGTTTCTAAGAAGTTACTTCCACGGAAACCAACAAGAATGTTGTTTTCTAACATGTAAGGATTCTTATAAACGGTGTATCTATTATTCAACGCACCTACTTTTTGAACACCCATTGCAAACTTGTTTGAACTTGCATCACCATCTGTGTCTGCTGCATATCCAGGAATTGACTCTATGATAGTTGCTGTTTCAGGTGAAACCACGATGAAATTAGCACCACCTCTTAGAGTTTTCTGGTGAATAGCGTTAGATACTGATTGTATTTTGTTTCCAAGTGTTTGGAACCAAGTACCTTTAGTGTATGCATTTGACTCCCCACTTGATTGTGCGAACAAATTAGTTTGGTTATCAAATTCAAATCCAACTCTTGCTGACCATTTTTCTGTCTTTGCAGAAGCATTTGACATCAACATGTCTAAGATTTCTAAGTCAATTTCCATTGAAATGTACTCAGATAATAGAGCAGTTAACTCAGCTTCGGCATCAACTGAATGGTATGCGTTTAAGTCTTGAGCAAGTTCTGGAGTCCAGACAGCTTTTAACTTACGAGTTTTTGCAATGATTGGAATGCTCTTTAGAGCTATGTCAAGTTCTGGAATGTCAATATCCAATTCAGGATTATTGTCAATCTGAGCACTTGTTGCCTCAAAGTCTGTTCTGTCATAGTTAGTAGCAGAAACTTTGTGGTATTTAACAACTGCAGTTGATGGGTTTGTAGCAACATCTTTTCTTACGATGAACGAAATTTGTGCATTCGTTTTATCATATGAAGTGTATGCTGGGAAAAACTCATCGTATCCTGAACCACTAATTGAGAAGGCTCTTACACCATCAAAATCTGGGTTAGAATATGAAGCTACAGCGGTTGTAATTTTAACAAGACCATCGTCTGCTGCAACACCAGTTGCAACTGAAGAACTTAGGTCTGGTTCAAAGTCAACATCAGACCAGCTCACAGATGAACTGATGAACTGAGTTGCGTTTGCGGTACTAACATGTCCTGCAAGTGCGGCAGTAGATACATCGTTAATAGAGTATCCGAATTTACCTGCACCATAAAGACCACCAGATGCGTCTACATTAGACCCTGATGTATTACCAAATACATCTGAGTTGTTTGTATGTGCGTCGGTTTGGGCTGTACCATATTTAAAGTCAAGATAGAAAATAAGACCAGAAGGTAAGTTCATTGGTTGAACTGACACAAATTCTTGTGCTGATAGTTCACCAAAGATTCTTCTTACCAATGGAAGTGCAACACCTGACCACTCTTCTGAGTTTGCAGATGTACCAGTTCTTGAAGCTTCATCAATTAATTGACGAGCTTGATTTTCAAGAAGTACGGCCATTCCATTTACTTTATGGTCTGCTTCAAGGCCTTCTAAAAGACCTGTTGGTTCCCATTTCTTGACTAATTTACGAGTTTGTTCAAGTAGTTGTCTTTGTGGATTATATCCATCCATTAAAGACTCTACTGATTTAAATTTATCACTCATTTTTTAGTCTCCCGATTAAAGTATGTTTGCTAACTTTTTGAAACGATTCTTTAACTCATGTCCTTCAGTCAAAACTTCATCGTTTGAAGGTTTAGTAGAAGCAACAGCTTTTGAACTTGAGCCTTTAGATTCCTTAATAGGTTTTCTATTTTGGAAAGATTCAGCAAGTGTAGAGTAAACTAACTTGATTTCTCTTAGACTTTTAGTTCTATCAAAAGTTTCAACAACTTTTAATTTTTGTTCGTTACTTAGACCAAACGCTCTAAACAATTTGTTTGAGAACAATAGTTTCGCGTTCAATAGGTTAACTTCGTTTAATTTTCCACGAAGATATTTTACAACATCTCTGTGTTCTTTCAATTCGTTTTGAAGTGTATTTACTTCATCCACTTTGTCATCTTCATCTTCTTCTTCAGAAAGAGCTTTTAACACTTCTTCTAAATCAATATCTTCATCAACTTCAGTTTCTTCTGAAACTTCGTCTGATTCGTCAACAGATTCAGTATGTTTTGCTTTTCCTGCGTTTCCAATGTCTGATGAATCACCAGCTTTAGCTGGTTGTTTGTTATCTGATTTTCCGATATCAGAAGATACATCGTTTTCATCAATTTCTTCAGCTTCATCAACTTTTTCAGAATCTTTATCATCTTCTTCAGCTTCTTCTACTGCTTCTTTTGGTTCTTCTTCTTCTTCGTCTTCTTCTTTAAGTTCAGATTCCAGTTCAGCTAATACAGCCTCAAGGTCAAGGTCGTCATCTTCTTCCTCACCCTCATATGCGACTTCATCGTCTGCTGGTGCGTCATCTTCTTCTTCACCCTCATATGCGACTTCATCGTCTACTGGTTCATCTTCTTCTTCTTCAGATTTCATTTCATCATCTACTGGCTCGTCTTCATCGTGAACTTCATCATGAACTTCATCATCTGCGATATCAGTATCAGCGTCAGCAACATCATCATGTGATGTTTCATCGTCTGCGACTTTATCGTCTTCAGATTCTTCTTCATTGGAAAGTTCAGCTTCAATCTTACGAGAAAGCATAGATTTCAATCGTGGTGTAAATGCCTCTTCAAGAGCTATCTTTGCATTTGCAAGTGCGGTTTCACGAACTGCTTTTGCATCAGCTATAGCTTCTTTTAGTAAATCATCCATTTTGTATTCTCCACGGAATTAATATAGTTATTGGGAACTATAATTGAATTAAATTGGTGACACTATATGATGTGCAGAACGCACGATAGTGTATTTTATTTCTAATAAATATCAAGAAAGGTATAAAAAATCACACAAAGTGTGTATTTATTTTAATCTTTTTCTTTTAATGTTTTATAGTAATTTCTTAAAATGGCCTTCTTCTTTTTCTCTCTTTTGATATCAGATGGTTTACGATAGAAACTTCTATCCTTTAACTCTAACATCATTCCACTTTCTTTTACTCTTTTTTTGAAGATTTTAAGTGCCTTCTCTACACTTTGACCTTTACGAATTGTAACTTTTATCAATTGACCCTCACTTAGTCTTTTTCGTTTTTTGCTTTATAGTTTGCATCTACATAATTAAAGAACTTCTTCTTCTTTTCATCATCACCTAATTCATCTGGTGATTTAACTCCAAACTTCTTTAATGCACTTTGGAAGAACTTTTCATATTCTCCATCCTTTTCAGATACAACACCATCTGAATCATGTTTTTCAACTTCTGGTATATCATAGTAACGATTTAAAATATTACCCATATCTTCATATAAAGTTGCAAGTCTTTCACGAACTGCCTGTGCTTCATTTGAAATCTTTCCAAATTGTTTTGAAAAGTTTGTTAGTTCTTTCATGTTACGATTTACGGTAACTTTATCAAACCAATCTTCTTTCTCACTTAAAGTATGATTTTTAGTTAATTGTGCGATTTGAGATAACTTTTCTGCAGTCTCTCTTAAATCATCGTTCATGTATAGTTGTTTACCAATTTCGTTATACTGAGAAAGTGCTTCCACTACTTGTTTTGCGTCAACTCTTTCTTCTTGTGTTTCACCATATTGGTCTTCTACTAATGAAGAAAGTGAAATTCCATCTTGATTGATAGCTGGTGTTGAAACCATTCCACCAACGAGTGAAAAATTTTCTTCTATTAAATCTTTTAATTTTGCCATTGTTGTATCTCCTTATACCTTAATAAATATCATTATCTTCGTTTTTTACCACGAAGATAACTACGAAATCTTTTGTCTACTTTGTTCCATAATACTCTTAACATATCTGCAACTCCCATACTTGTATCACCTGCTTTACCACCTTTAATACCTTGTATTAAGTCCATTGCATCATACTTACCACCCTTTACACCACTCAACATCATTTTAATAGATTGTTGAGATGCCTTGTTGAAAATCTTACCCATTGTATTGATATCCTTTTCAACCATCTTTTTTGCTTCAGGTGTTGAATATCCCATTGATGGTATGGTTTTCATACCCTTACCTGACATTGAACCAGGAACATACATTCCATCTTCCTCTAATAGTTCAAATAATTCAATTAGGTCATCTGGACTTTCATATAAACGATAGTCCTTCCATTTTGCCCACATTTTTGGTGTCATACTACTCATTAGAATGCTCCATATACATCTTTAAAATTACTAAATTGTCTTTTTGCTTTATCAAATAATTCTTTATCTAATCTAGCTCTCGCATCTTTTATATCATTAATATCATTAAAATAAAGATGTAATTCACTAATATGGTCATACATTTTTACCAATTTTTTATGACCGATTAACTTAGCAAGATATCTTCTAGCTGAGGTATGTGCGTTTCTATCGGTTAGTTTCGCAAGTTTATCAATGTCTACTTGTTTAACTTCTTTCTTTTCAGTTATCACTTCCTCATTCACTTGTTCTTTAGTAGAACAACATGAATCTCCACAATGACACTCTTCTTCTTTTATTAAATCTTTTAACTTAATCATTAGTATACACTTCCAAATTTATTAGATATAATATAGTTAGAATACTCAGCAATCTCTTTACCAATCTTAGATGCACCTTTACCCATATATTGATTATCTGGATATTGTTCTTTATCTCGTTGGTCTTGTTCTAATTCTCTTTCATAAGAACGAACTTTATCATAAAATCTATCCATTGCATCTGCAATCTTTCTTAGTAATGTCATTGACTTCATTTCATCAGTTTTATCTTTATCACTTATGGTTGTCATAAGTTTCTTAGATTCTGAATTTGGTTTTCCACCAATCAAACCTTGAATCAACTTATCACTATAATCTTTTGTTTTCTTAATTTTAGCTTTTACTTTTTCAGGGTCATCATATAAATTTCTGATTGCATCTTCGTATCTTCTTGAGTTTTCATCTTTAAAAGATTTATCATCTCTAAATCTAAATGAACCAGCTTGTATATCAGCTCTTAACTTTCTAATTTTATCACCACCCATAAATGGTAAATCTTCATCAAGTTTAATATGATAATATTGAATACCAGAGATTCCTCGTACTGCCTTAGGACTTTGCCATCCATATTTACTCAAACCAAATGTTTTATAATCTTCAGAACCCCAACTTGTAGGATTACCTACTGAAATATCTTTGTTACTCCAAGACTTTGTGTACCAAAGTGTTTTACCATCCTTGAATACGGTAACGATTGTTCCTTTTTCTAACTCAACATCTCGTTCCCAATATCTATTACCTTTTGCTCTTAGTGTTACAGGTTTACTTGTAACTGCAATTGCAACACCTTTTCTTGGTAACTTAGTTACTTTTTCAATATGGTTATCTTCAATTTCACTTGCTCTTAAACCTTGTTTTGCCAAGTAAGTGTATAAATCTCTATCTAATGAAGTGTTATTACCCATAGAAAGTTTTCTTAATATTGAACTTTTAAAGTTCTCTGTTAAGTAAGATACTTTTGATTCTGATATTATGTCTGTTAATTTTATCACCATTATCTCCTAAAATTTTGTCGCCATACCTGTGTGCATTGAAAATACTCTTTGTAATTGGTCTGCATAAACACCTTTTAGTGTTTTCTTGTTTTTAATACCTTTGATAGTTACCCAATCAAACTTCATATTGTATAAATCTCTACCTCTATCATAATCTATTGTGATATGATTTACTTGTTTAGAGTTTCTACCAATCTTAAAACTTAATCCCTCTTTACCTACACCAAAGTGTTTTGCTCCTGTGAACATCATAAATCTTTTACCACCTAATTGATTTAATATCTCTGTACCTTGTTTAGTATCTACAGCCTCACCAAATGTAAGAAGAGCTTCTCTATGAACTATCTTACCACCTTTGGCCTCTACACCAATCTTGTGATTTGGAAATTTTTTCTTTAAATCAGCGATATATGCTGGAATTTCTTTTAAATTTTTCACCATAACGGTTCTTCGTATACTATTATTTTTACTTACGATAAGACTCCAAGGCCCGGCAGTTCCACCTTTACGAATATTTCTCATCATATCAGAAGTTTTGCTTTCATCTACTGATTCTTTCATAAACTCATTATCTAAAAATGAATGAATATCACGAGTACTCTTAGGTAGTTTTTTACCTGTTACTTGATTAAATATTGCAATTGAATATGGTTGGTTATGTCGTAATCTTGATTTTAATCTTTTGATATCTTTCTTTTTTATTGCCTTTTCTAAATCATCATAAGTAAATTTAGCTCTATTTTTAATCATATCATTAACCATATTGATTACATCTTTTTCAGAATATTTTTGTGCACCTTTATCACCTTTTTTAAGTGCTCTTTTATAATTACCCAAGTGTGTTTTCATTACCCTTTTTAAACCGAAATAATCTTTCTTTGTAAATAACTTATACAATTTTTCAAAATCTCTATTTTCGTTTATTGATTCAAACAACGACATATCTATTTGATATTCTACTCCCATTTTTGCATATCCTATAAACTTTTTATATTCTTTTGCTTGTTTTGGTGTCATTTTCTTTGGTGGAAACATTTTCTTT
>Ga0181420_1000889_pt1 | contig 11590 bp, 16 predicted proteins | sample 43SPOviralmetaG_FD_130145 | JGI IMG/M metagenome (GOLD analysis project Ga0181420, IMG submission 130145) | Marine viral communities from the oligotrophic San Pedro Time Series (SPOT) site, San Pedro Channel, CA, USA - 43 SPOT_SRF_2013-05-22 | ecosystem: Environmental > Aquatic > Marine > Strait... | reverse complement strand
CTTTCAAGCATTGTTCCTAACCCTTCTATACTTCTTGCTTGGTCACGAGCATATGTAGAATCACCGTGTTCTAAAACTTGGTCTAAAACAGTATCAGGTTTTGGGTCACCGCCAATAGCACCACCAACGATTCCCCATTCTATACCTTTATTCCATCTACTTCTCCATGCAGTATAATCTCCTCTAATGTCACCAATAGTTAATTTTTGGTCTACATTATCAAAATCTGTGCCTTCAAATTTACTCATTTTAATCGCAACCGCAAGGTGTTGTTTTATCTTTACATCTACTACATGGAGGTTTTTCTTCAGCACAATCATCACAACATGGTTTACCACCAAACCCTAAATTATGTATTGCAGGACTAAAACCTGATTGTGTTGTCATTCCTGTTCCATACCCTTTAGATAATACAGATTTCCAGTCGAGTTCACCTGTGTAATCATCGTTAGATTTATATTCGTCTTCAAATTTCTTTCTCGCTTGTCCATATTCTTCACCATATTTTATTTCTGGTCTATTAGCCATATCCACGGCTTCTTCTTCTGTAACTTGGTCTGAAACATCAGGATTCATTGTCATTCTTTCTTGCATTTTTCCATAACGGAAAGTAAAAGCAAATCCAACAGCACCATTAAACTCTTTAAGTAATTCTGTCATTTCAGAAGAAGCAGCCATTTGTTGTAGTTTTGATTTAACAGAATTAATTATTTCTTGTCCGTCAATATCGCTTTCTCCATCGCCATCTAAATCAAATAAATCTAAAGATGCCTTATCTTGTGTAATAACATCTTCTAAATAATCATCTATATTAGATAAAATTGATTGCATATCTTTTTCAATTCTACCACCTGTCATAGACCACATGCCTTCTTCAAATTCTTTCGGAACATCACCTGTTATATCAACTTCTTCATCTTGAATTTCTTCTACCGGAACATCTGCTTCATTTGATGACCTTACTGCTGAATAAACTGAATCAAAAACACTACTCATTATCTCTTCAGACATTTTTAATCCTGCATCATGAGTTCTATTATACCCTGATGAAGAATAAATTCTTTGAATATTTGTCATTTCATCATTAAATTTAGGGTCTTTTGTAATAGCATCCATGAAGCCTTCAAGCATACTATCAATAACAGTTTGAGTTATCTCTAAACCTAAATTTCTAATTTTGGTTTTAACTTTAGTATCTTCTACTTTTACATCAACACCCATACCTCTATCATCTGCTTGTATAGTTTGTGGACCTATTGAATTTAACATATCTTCCATTGTTGCTTCAAGACCAACTTTAAACCAATTAACTAATTCTGTTATTTTAGGATTTTTTCGGTCTTGTCTAAACTCTTCCATTCTTTTTTCTCTATCTTTACCTTCAAGGGGTTTATCGTTTTTATCTCTCGTAATAGGGTGCCTATCTTTTCTATATGGTTCTTCAACATCTCCATATCCTTCAATATGTTCAGTACCATCAGGTTTTCTATGTCTATCCCCATAGGCTTTTAAAAGTCTATTCCTCCAATTCATTATTATTCCTCCTTAGTGCTTTAGTTAATGTATCTATAATATCTAAAGGCATTCCCAATTCTTTACCTTTTATAGTAAATGCTTTAAGTGCTGTTTCCCAATCAGTAATTTCTTCTTTAGTTATATCTTTTAGATATTGTTCCCATTTCATCTATAATCTCTCCTTAGAGTTTCTTGCCAATTACTTGAATTTTCTTTTTTTCTTTTAGAACAGTACATCCATGTTTTTAATGCTTCTGCCCCTGCTGATTTAGCGATTGATGCTACACTACTTAATAATGATGTTTTCATTTGGTCTATTCTAAAAAATCTACCTATAATTTTATTAACGGAAGCAGTAGCATAACTTCCCGGTCTCATTTGATTTAATTTTTTAATCATATCTAAAAAATTTCTACAATCTAAATTAGAAGGGTCTAAAACTATACTAATCTCTTGACGACCAAGATTATTTATCCCGCTTTCTAAACTTTTAACAGTTTTAACCCAAGTATCTTTTGCTATTTCACAACAGTCAGCCGCTGAACCTTCTAAAACATCTTCCATATCATGTTCTGAATAAATAAATTCTTCATTATCTAATTTTCTATCAGGTTTATAGTTCGGCATTCTAACCATGTAAATCACCTTTTTTTACCTGTAACAAAACATTTTTTAGTTTCTGATTCATCTTCGTCTATTTGTTTAGACATAGAATCAAACCACTCGTCAAGTAAAATACACCTTGTCATTATCTTCCCTCTATTTACTTAAAATCTTAACTTCTTTATAATAATTACTACTTAATCAGTTCCATTAAATCGTTACCCATAGGTTTCATTTTATTAGATAAATCTTTTAATATTCTATTTAAAGACGACTTCCCACTATCTGAAATAATTAAACTTCTATCCATTCCTGCTGGTACAAAGTCTACAAATGTAAAATGAGCAGTAAAGCAACCACTTCCGTTATCTGATGCCGGTCCAATACTAATATACATATCATTTGCATATTGACTTTCCCAAAAATTATCTATTATACCAAAATAATTATTATTATTTTCATCAAATGTTTTTTGATATTCGCCAGCACTACCACTTAATGTAGTTTCAACCCATTCTAATACTTGACAAGCAACATCTTCATCTTCAAAAGGTACAAACTGTACAAACATTTCAACTCCAATACCTCTATCTGTTCTAAGGGGTCTATTTTTTGGTTGCAATTGTATTCTTGTACCATAATAATAACCATCACCTTGATACCTTATATTGTAATCTTCACCGTCGTCACCGTCAAAAGAACTAACAAATGGAAATAATTCATCTTCTTCTTTATTATCTTTATGGACTACCTTTGTATCGCTTAAGGTTAATAATTTAGTATGAATAATAGATACATAAGATTTCATTTTTGATGATACTGCTTTAATCTTATTAAAAAGTTCTTCATTACAATTTCTTTCATCCTTTTCAGGTAAAGGAGTTCTTTTAACCTTAGTAGATTGTCTACCTATTTGTAATTGGTTTTTCTTTAATTCATCAATCCAAGTCATATAATTCCTCCAAAATTTTAAGCATGGGTTTATCTAATGAATCTCTCCAATCTATTTTATCTCTCCTTAATGCTTCAGAAACAGAAGCCATTGGTGAGTTGAGACCTGCGTTATCTGTTAAATTCTCCAAATGTGATTCTCCCCTTGAAGTTATACTTGGGTAGCCTTGCTTTTTAAAATTTAAATAACCTTTACTAACTAACATTTCAACTGTTATTTCATTTTTAGACCAATCACCGAAAAAATGTCTCCAAGCGTCAGATAATATCCAATTAGGATTTCTATTTGTTTCATCTTGCACCAGTAAAGCAAGACCTATATATTCTCTAAGTAACATTTTACTAAAAGTTTCATACCCATAATATACCTTTAAAGGACTTTCTCTTCCAATATAAATATATAACCAATTACCATCATAGGTATGCACATAATGTATTAGTACCTCATGTCTTTTTATATCGACATTGAATTGACCTGCTGCTAATTTCATTTCATCCCCTTCGGGTTTCATATTATAACTATCTCTTAAACCCCAATATTTAACCATACCGCCTGTGTATAAATGTCTACTTACTTTTAATTTATTAGCCATGGGAATTGATTGCATATCTCTTAAATTAAAAAAACTAAGATAATTTATACTATAATCCCCACTCGCTGATAAGTTAGTGGTATTTGTTTCTATTACAGTAATAGTATCATAATTCCATTGTTTAGAATAATTACCACCCTCTTTTTTTTCTACATTATTTATTGCTAATATTTTATTATTTATATGTTGTTTTAATTTTTCTGGTAATACCGCAAATGCAACTACAAAAGCACTACCTTTTGGTCGGGGAGTTAATTTTTTCATTCTATTCTCTCCAAATTTTCAGCAGGTATTCCACCTTCACGGACAAATGTAATAGCATTAATTCTAATGTCCTTGTGAATTACAGGGTCTTTTAGGTTTTTAGTTCTAATGCCTACAACGCCTATTTTAGATTCTGATATTCCTAATTCTTTTGCCCTTCTTTTAACAAACTCTAACGCTTCTTCTTCACTTTCAGTAGTATAAGTTATTCTTTCAACATTTCTTAATTCTTCAGGTATGTGTTTATTACTTCTTTTATTAGTATAATTACCTTTAATACCTTCTTTTAATACTCTTTCTATGTCCATAGTTCCGTGATATTCTGTGATTTCTCCTAATGGATTAACTGACTTTTTTAGATAACTATCTAAATCATCTTGAGAGTCTGCCCAACTTTTTGCAATAGTAATTATTTTAATAAATACCGAAACAATACTATTAGTAATTTCTGGTAATATACCTTTTAATTCTTGTTCATATTTTTCTACGGTCATATCTGTGTTTGGTTTTTGGAACATCCAATCTTTATCTACTACCATTTTAAAAGGCATCCCAACATAAAGTTCTAATTGTATATTAGATACCGTAGGCATACTATCCACCAGATTATATAAAGCAAATCCCATATCACCTAAAGTATCTATCGTACTAAGTCTGAAATAATCCATGCCTAATTCTACACCATTATCATGTGTTGTTTTAGACAAAATTGCCAATAAAGCACACGCATCTTTTTCAGAAATATTATCAGGTGCGGCATATGTATAATCGGGCATAATGACAGTATTTTTATCTTCTCCTACTTCTAAATATGGACATTTAAATGATTTATCATATGATTTATGCATGTGTGACATACCTGAAAAATTATAAGCCTGAGTTTGTCCAGTTATGGTTTTACCCGACCAATCCGCTAAACCGAATGCTTTACCAATATCTACCAACAAATCAATATGGTCTTCTATTTCTTTTACTATTTCCCTATAAACCTCAATACATCTTGGTGGAGGTTTTTCTTTTTTAGGTTTAATTTCCTCTTCCTTTTCAGGTAATGGGTTTGTTTTTACTTTGGTAGTACCTATTTGGACAGGTTTTAATGAAGGTTTTAATATATTCTTTTTAATATCTTTAGATTTAAGTATATTTTCCCAAGTCATTTCTTCTTCCCCCATTTTTTACCTTTACCCTTTTGCTTACAAGCAGAAGGTGTGGGTCTACATGAAGGGTATTTAGAACGCTTTTCTCCTTTAGAACGGCCACATGAATTACATTTCATTTTTCCATTTTTATCTTTACGACAAGTATTACAATCAACCCATCCGGGTTTTTTACCTTTAGCACCCTTTCTACCAAACCAATCTCTAAGAGTTCTTTCAGAAGAAGGCTTTGCAGTTAAATATGAACCTTTATACAAAACCTCTTCCCAACCCATAATAATCACTTCGTCGAATTTCCGTAATTAGCGCAACCTTTCTTTCTACATTGAACTACTCTACCTGATGCATATGCAGAAGGCCAAACCTTAGCGGTTCTTTTTACCTTCTTTGCACAACAGTCAAGTTTTGGTTTAGCCTTCTTTCTTTTAAGTATATCTTCCCACATAATATCATCTCTTTCTTGGATAGTTTGGTTTATTAGGTCTTTTCTTTTCAGATTTTTGACTTGGTTCACCCTTTTTTCTTTTTATCGGCTTTCTTATTTTATTTTTATTCGGCAATTACATCACCATTCATCGCTTGAGGCTTACCATGTTTAATCCAACATTTTTCACAAAAACCAAAAGGAAAAACCTTTTCATCATTCCAATAACAAAGACCGCAATAAGTAAAATTTTTCATATTAATCACATATTATCAATTATATTATCATACATAGACATAATTTCTCTTGTAACTATATTCCAATTTACATCATCAAGAGTATAACCATCACCTATAAATCTACGACTCCATTCTGAATCCATATTTACTAACTTTCTCGCATTACCCCAAGTTTTTTCAAAAGCGTTTCTAATTGTTTTATAATCAACGGGCATACCTAACCTTTTATTCATAAAAGACAAACTTTCTATATGGTAAGGAATAGTAGTAGATAAAGATTCTTTAATAATATCTAATAATGCCCTTGTAGCATCTTTTTTATTTTTTAATATATCTTCCCAAGACATAATTAATCACCAATCGCCACACGCTAAACATCTTGGTGAATTATCTCCACCTTTACAAGTTTTACAATTATGTCTACTTCTAAATCTATCTCTTCTTTTACCTTTTCTTTTACCGGAAACAGTGACTCCTGCTTGACCCCAATGCCTTCTAACATATCCTTTACCATCGGGATTTTTTACACACTTCATCCATTTCTTTGTTTTTCTTGTAGAAGAGGTTTTCTTTGTCGCTCTTGTACAACGACCTCCTTTACATAATACATCTTTCCAACTCAATATAATCACTCCTTTAAATAATAATCTCCATGTTCATGTTGAGCCAACCAATCTTTATGTTCAATTGCATCACCAATTACATACTTTAAATACTTTTCATTAAAACCCTCTAATTTATTTCCTGATTCAATAAAGTTTTTCATTGCAGCAGCACCGCCTTCATCTTTTAAAATTTTTTTAATAAACATTTCATATATTTTATATTCTTTAGTTTCCACGGCCTTTGCTTTAGCCTTTAAAATATCACTCCAGTTCATCTTCAGTCCTCGCTTTTAATTCAATGTTATACCAAATAAGTTCATCTATCATCTCATCTTCATAATTTATTAAATAAACATATACATCATAAGTACCATTAGTGAAACTACCTAAAGTCATATTTCTATATTCAGCATCTCCATTATAAACATCCCAAATATCTATTGAGTAGTTATATGGCATTTCATAAGTTCCATTAGTATCATAGGCTAAAAATTGTACTTCTACTTCTTGCTCTACATCACAGTTAATATCTACATCGTATGTAAATTCTAAGGATGTGTTAGCAATCTTATCTAAATAATAATCATAAAATAAAGGTTCACATTCTTCAGTTTCATACTCACAAGTTTCGTCATCATCGGTTGCATACTCATCATAATTTATAGCATTAATATCTGTACACCCCCAATATGGTTCATATTCTTCATCTTCCCAAAACCATTCATCATCTTCACCATTACCTGCGGGTGTTAAATCAATAATACCACTTAACTCTAAACCACTTGTAGAAACTAAAAGTAGAATAGGTATTAGTGCTGTTAATAGTTTATGGGTTTTGTTAGCCATTTCGGTTGCCCTATCAATAGCCGAAGTATTTTCTTTTATAGCATTAGAATTATTTAATTTACCATCGTCAAGTAAATCAGCAATAATATCTTTTTTATCTCTACCCGTTAATTCAGCAATTTCTTCTGCATTTGATAACGCTTCTTCAATATTATCACTCATTTTTAACACTCCATAGATTACTCCATAGTTTGTGTCTTTGATAATTATCTTGTAAATATTTTAAAACATCCTTTTTACTCGGTGAATTAAATTTCATACTTTCTGTAATATTATCATATATTGTTTCAAATAAGGTATCTTTAGATACAAGATTATCTACCATAGATTTCCAATCTGATTTATTAATTTCAGGATTATTTTTTTTATATTCCATTACATCTCTACTTCTAAATGCGTCTTTTTCTTTTGTTGGTCTACCTAATGCCCTACCTTGTCTAACTAATTTATCTAATATAGACCTTACTTGGTTATTATTAAAATTACCTGCCATTTTACCGCTATGTCTTTCTCTCATATTAGTCATTACTTGATTTACTGTACTATATTTGTCATCATCTAATCCGTACCTTTCAACAAAATTTAATTTAGTAGGACTATTTCCTCTTGCCTTTAATAAAAATTCCCAAGACATAGTATTCCCTAAAAGGAAATAAAAGGGAAAGACTATTTAAATTTAATTGGTAGTCTTAAATTATCAGGGAAAGTAGATAGGGGTTTATCTATATAATTAGATTCCATTCCTACTTTATCAAAAATAAGTCTTGCTTTACTATCTAATAGTGTTATTTTTGCTTCTAATAAAGTTTTAAAAATTTGCCAATGTATATCGCTATAAGGTTCTAAATTATGTTTATCATAATCCATCATATATGAAGGTTGGTAACTTACTGTCCACATACCTGTTTTATTCATACTCATTTCAGTTTTTAAATAATATTTACTATTTATGCTATCGTTTTCCGTTCCTTGTATTAATACCAATTGTATATACATAGTATCTCTTCCTATATTTCCTATAAGCGAAAACCATTCTTCTTTATATTTTCCCATGGTATTCTTATCTGATTCATATACCACCTTTACATCTTCTATAAAATCACACCAATCTTTATCGGGAAGATTCCAATATTCTGATTGTTTAAATCTTCCAACCCAATCAACATTTTTCCCTGTAATCCAATCGACTACTTCTTCAAATTCTATTAACATTTCAACAATTTTATCTCTACAAGTATTATCTTCTTTTTCAGGCAACGGTGTTTTTTTAGTTTTAATATTCTGCCTACCTATTTGAACTTGTGATTTTTTCATATCACCCCAATCACACGATGCATGCCAATCTTCAGGAAAACCATAGTAAGTCATAGATGGACTTCCTATTTTTCTCAACCATACCTGTAAATATTCTATCCAATTATTCATTACCTTACATTTCAATTTGATTTTGTTCTTGGTACTATTATCATCACGAAGAATGCCCCAATCCTCTACATGTATTTCAGTAATATCTATTGTTGAATAACCACTTTGAAATATAATATAACATTCTGAATTCCAAGTCTTACCTTCATTCACAAGACCAAATGTAAAATTTAAACTTACTTTTTCCTTTCCATTATTTACTTTACCTTCAATAAAAATAGAACTTCCAAAATTGCTATCGTAATTTTCTACTACTTTAACTTGCATAGTTTCTTTAAATTCACACCAATAATGTTCTTTTGGAAATATGGTTCTAATTCTATCTGTCAAAGGGGCGACGCTCATATCATTTCTAAATGTATAACCTATCATAATTTTCCAATCCACGATTAAGTGTTTCCAAAACTCCCAACAATCTTCAGGGTCATCCTTTTCTGGTAATGCAGTTCTTTTAGTCTTAACTTTTTGAGAACCTATTTGAACCTGTGATTTTTTTAAATCATCAAAAAGTTCGCAATTATCTATTATAATCTTAGGCCAACCGTAATACTTTATATCATTAACTTGTATTCTGTTTAACCATTGTTGTAAAGTAGATTTCCATTCATAAAATACTCTACAAAAAAATCTCGCACCTGCTACACCATTAAGTTCTTTAAATTGTCCACCTTTCCAATTAAGAGCAGTTATACTATTTTTATAAATTTCAATATTTTTTTGCTTATAGAAAAAATGACAACCCATAGTCCATTCGGTGTTCTTGAGGCTGCCATAATCTTCATATGCTGTTATTATACTAAATTGAAAGGATAAAGAGACCTTTTCTTTACCATTATTTACAAATCCTTCAAGTATTATGTATGTAGCGTTAGTTTCATTTTTTCCACTCGGTAAATCTCCATTAATTATAACTTCATAGTTTTCTTTAAACTCACACCAATATTCTTCATTAGGGAATTGAGTTCTAATTTTTTCTAAAGTAGAAGGCATAAGTAAGGTAGATTCAGGGTCATAGACCGTATTCATAGCAACAAAATCTATAATTAGTTTTTCAAAAAAAGGCCAACATTGTTTAGGTTCTTCTTTTTCCGGTAAAGGACTCCTTTTAGTTTTAACATTTTGTCTTGCAACTGTAATTTGATTCTTTAGAATATCTGCCCACATTTTTACCACCACTTTACTTCAGCAGGTATAAATTCATAATTGATACCTTCAGCCTCTATACCACAACTAAAACTATCTGTAATAGTACCATCATAATATTCTGAATCTGTAAAAACAGTTACTAAGAATGTCGCTTGCATCGGTTGTTTAGCATCCTTTGTATTGGGATAAGCAGCAAAAATCTGAAAATCGCATATTACTCTCATTTCTTCTCCATTATGTTCAAAATCATGAATATCATTAATATAATCAACATAATATAGACCTTCTTTATCACCATCTCTACCCTGTCTTATACCTGTAACTATTTTATTAATTGATTCTATCATAGCACAACATACCTTTTCATGTAATTCTCTATCATTTGTTATCTTATTAAAATTATTATATACAGATTCAAGTTTAAGTTTTGATTCATCGTAAGGTGTAAACCCTTTATAATCTATCAACATTCTTTTAACAGCAGGTAATTTACTTTCTATTTTTCCTGCCCAACTTCTTACTTCATCTATACATTTTGAATCTGTCTTTTCAGGCAAAGCAGTTTTTCTCGTTTTTATTTTTTGTTTAGGGATAGTAATTTGATTTTTCTTAATAGGAGAACCCAATATTGAATCGAACTGATTTTTTATTCCAGCAGTATCAATTAATTGTAAAAGTTCACTAACATGGTCTTTCTGTTGTAAATACAATTCATTATCATTTGCAAATCCATATCCCCAACTTACCTGAATTTCCCATCTTTCACCTTTTTTCTCTTCACCTGTAAGATTATAACCTCCCAAAGTCTGTCTATCAAAACGAGTTTTACCTGCACTTATTCCTAAATCGTACCCATTACCACTTTCAATCTTAGTTTCCCTATCGTAATACTTACTTATACCATTCCAATTATCTTCAGGTGATTCATTCCAAAGTTCTATTGCTCGACAAGCAGACCATTCTTGAATATATTTAGGGTCTACAAGTTTCAAAGTAAATTTAAATGAATAAGTTCCTCTAACTCCGACTACATATGTTATTATTCCTTCATGCCAACCGGTTTCTTCTCGGAAGTACATTTCCCCTACTTTATTTCTAAATTCTGTAAATCTATGCGTACTGCCATAAATAGGCGGGTCATTTATACTTTTATCTTCAATAAAATCTTCAAATATTTTCTTTACCTTTTCCTTTAAATTATATACATAGTAAGACAAACTTGAAACTTTTGGTTCACAAAGGTCTTCTTCTTTTTCAGGTAATGGTTTCTTTCGAGTTTTAAGATTTTCTTTACTTCTTGTTTGTAAATCTGCTTTGAATATATCCATTTGTCCACCCATAGACCAAGAATCGTCATCCTTAATACTCTTATCCATCAGTACCCAATCATCATAAAGTTTGTTAAGTTTTGATATATTGGGGGGCATACCATAATGTTCTCCAACCTTTGTTGCCCATTCTCTTAAATTAACTACATATTCTTGAATATTTTGTGGGTTTATTTCACTTTCTTCATGGCCTATGGAATAAGTACCAAAATAATGTATTTCATCATTATTAATCAAATTACCCATAAAAACTTTATTTCTTAATACCATTATATTTTTTACGCCTTGACCTTGCCATTCTCCTATTTGCCATGTCCATGTTAAATTAAAATTAATAAAGGTTTTATCAGGAAGGTACAAATCAAATTCAAAAAATAACTTATTCTTCGTAAGCAGTATGGGCGCTTCTCCGATAGTAAATATTTGCCCGTTATGCGAATAGTATTCCCAATTTTTGTTTTCTTGGTGCTTTTTAGTATTATAATACCAAAAAT
>Ga0181420_1000888_pt1 | contig 11590 bp, 14 predicted proteins | sample 43SPOviralmetaG_FD_130145 | JGI IMG/M metagenome (GOLD analysis project Ga0181420, IMG submission 130145) | Marine viral communities from the oligotrophic San Pedro Time Series (SPOT) site, San Pedro Channel, CA, USA - 43 SPOT_SRF_2013-05-22 | ecosystem: Environmental > Aquatic > Marine > Strait... | reverse complement strand
AGCACAACTTATTGATGGAGATTTTAAAGTACCTGGATTTAGTGAAGAAACATTTGATGATCTAGTAAATAGATTAAGAATAGAAGACCCTATTCAAGCAGCTAAAGTAGCATCAGAAATAAGACAAAGTGTGAGAGCAATGGAAAGATTAAGAACAAGACTAAGAAGAATAGATCTTAATGACAGTAGAGAAGAAATAGATCAAAAAATAAACTCAATATTATTTCCAACGATATCTAGATTTAGAGGTGAAGAACCGTTAATAAATACTCAAACTACACAGACAGTTGAGCTTCCTGTACCACAAGGACTTGATACACCTGTAAATACTGGTATAGTCAATCAAAGTATAGGAAATGTACAAAATGATTTATTAAGACAAATTGAACTACAAAAATTAATATAATGGCTAGAAAATCTGCATTAGAAAAAATAGAATCTCACGAAAAGCTTTGTAGAATAATGCAAAAGCAAACGTTTGAACAAATAAAAGAAATGCAAGAAAGAATAAAAAGATTAGAGTATTGGATTGTTGGAGGTATGGGAGCTGTCCTTATAACTTTACTTATGGATATGGTTAATTAACTACACATACATCCAATAAAATTTCCACTGCCATCATTCATTACATGAAGATTTAAACTATCTACATACCCAGATAATTTAAGTCTTAGAATATCACACAAAGCAAAACAATCTATTTCAGAAGTTACAACTATACCCTCCATAATTTCTTTTGTTATAGGTATCAACTGATACAATCCGTCGTTTAATATTATTAGATCCATGCTTTTAATTCTTCACCCATAATTTCACTAGCAATGTTTTGTTTTTTATTCAAAGCTTTTACAATTTTTTCATCGACAGTATCTTCTGCAATTATATCTATATAAGTCATTTTTCTTTTTTGACCAATACGATTAATACGAGCTTCGGACTGTGTTCTTTTCTCAAGATCATATCCATTTGAAAAATAAATCATTGTATTTGCTTCTGTAAGTGTGATACCATACCCACCCGTTTGTGGTGTACCTACCAAGAATCTTACTTCACTATCTGGATTTTGTATTTCTTTAATAGCCTTTTGTCTATCTTCAGTGCTAGTGTCACCATAATAAGTAACCACGGATCTTGGACCATACTCTTTTGTAATTGCTTTAATTACATTTTCAATATCATATCTCCAATGGCACCAGATAATTGATTTACCTTCTACCTCACTTAATACATTCATCAATTCAGTGATACGAGTATTTTTTATTTGTTGAATTTTTCCGCTATCGTCTTTGAAATGACCACAAGTAATTTGTTGTAGTCTCATCAGCTGCACTAATGCTGTAGCTGTAGTCATACTTTTACCATTTAAAAATGCAACAGCTTCACTCTTCATCTGTTGGTATACACTTTTCTGTTCTGCAGATAACTGTATAGTTCTTTTCATGTATGTATACGGAGGAAGATCTAAACATTCTTCTTTTAATACACGAGAAGAAAATGGTTTTATTTTTTCTGATAACTCATCAAGATTTTTATAACCCACAACAAGTTGAAAAGACTTACCACCAAAGTTTGCAGTTCTAAGTTTTGCGTATCTAGTTCTAAATGCATAATAAGAACTATATCCTAATAATTCTGGGTCTAAATACTCACATTGTTTAAACAGATCTAACGGTGATTTTGTAACCGGTGATCCTGTAAGGATTCTTCTATACTTAGCCATTTGGCCAAGGGTAACTATATTTTTAGTTCTTTTAGCATCGGGGTTTTTTATTGTAGTAGATTCATCTATTGCCATTAAAGCATTGTTTGCATTCAAAAATTTATATGCAAATTCAACACCCTTATCTGTAGAAAAAGACTCGACATTCATAATTAAAATACGAAGATCTTCTCCTGTTGTAAACAGTTCATCTAATAGTCTTTCTTGTTGTTTAGAAATACTAGCCTTCCATAATACTGTTTTATGTTCTATGTGTTTTACAAGGTGTGTAGGAAGCTCTGAGTCGTACCAATTTTTATATACTCCTTTAGGTGCAACAATAAGAGCTGCATTAATTTTACCTGCATCATAAAGCATGGCAATATTGTCTATTAATACTTTTGATTTACCCGTACCCATTTCCATAAAATATGCATATACTTTCTTATTATGAGACCTATTAAGAGCCTCTAATTGATGTTTATAGGGCTTAGTTTTAAATTTATAATTCATGTTTACTTCTTCTTTCTAATAAGCTATATAGAACGAGAAAGGAAAAAAGTCAATAATGAAATATGAAGAAATAAAAAATACATATAATTCTAAAGTATATGTGATTCAAGAATTACCAGGAACTAGATTAGGTACACCTAAATTTAATATTATGGGTGCTTCAAGGTATGGTGAAATAATTACTTTATTACCAGAAAATTCACAAATAATAATGTCACCAGGGCCATTGATATTTAAACTTAGAAAACTTCTAAAAAATTTTAATAAAAAAGATTATTTACTACTTACAGGCGATCCTGCTATAATTGGTGTAGCTTGTTCTATCGTGTCTGATATAACAGTAGGAAAATTTAATTTTTTAAAATGGGACAGACAAGAAAAAATGTATTACCCAATAAAAGTAGATTTATATGAGAAAGGAAAAATTGAAGAATAGCCTTGACATAGGATTTTATATAACTATTAATAACATACGAAAGATAAAAAAGGAGAAAAAATGAATATAAACTTTGAACAAGATAAACAAGACTCATTAACAAAAGTTGATGATGCAGCTTCGTTGTCAGAACAAGTAACTAAACTTCAGACAATGGAAAGAGATCTTTCTCAAAAGGAAGATGCAATTAAAAAACTAAAGAAAGATATTGAAGTTATCTCTGGAGAAGTCATTCCAACTATGATGCAAGAGATGAATCTTTCTACATTAAAATTATCAGACGGATCTTCAGTTGAAGTTAAACCCGTCTATGGTGCCTCAATATCTGCAGCAAAAAAAGAAGAGGCATTTAACTGGCTTCGTAATAACGGCTTAGGCGATCTTATTAAAAATGAGATTACTGTTTCCTTTGGTCGTAACGAGGATAACAAGGCAGCAAATTATGCTGTCCTTGCACAAGGTCAAGGGTATCAACCAACCCAGAAGTTAAAGGTTGAACCAATGACACTTAAAGCATTGGTTCGTGAGCGTCTCGAGTCTGGGAAAGAGATGCCCACGGATCTATTTAATGTGTTCGCAGGAAACAGAACTAAAATAACAAGTAAATAGGAGAACGAACGATGAGCAAAGAAGAGCTAATCAAGAAAAAAGAAAATGCACTAGCAACAAATATATTTGAAGCTGATGCAAATATGGGAATGGATAAAATAACACAAGAAGATCTTGCGTTACCGTTTCTTAAAATACTTGGACAACTATCTCCAGAAGTAAACAAAAGAGATGGCAAGTATGTTGAAGGTGCTGAACCTTGAATGATATACAATTCAGTAACAGGTGAAATCTTCAATGGTGATAAAGGTGTTAATATTATACCTTGTTACTACAAATTAGAGTATGTCGAATGGAGAGATAGAGGTAAAGATGGATCTGGTGCGCCAGTAAATATTTATCCTTCTTCTTCAGACATCATGACCAAAACAACTAGAGGATCTGATTTCAAAGATAGATTATCCAATGGTAACTATATTGAAAAGACTGCACAACACTTTGTGATTGTGGCAGGAAATGTTCCTACTACTGCTTTGATTGCCATGAAATCTACACAATTAAAGATTAGTAGAAAATGGAATAGCATGATGCAAAGCATAAAACTCAAAGGAAAGAATGGAATGTTTACTCCAGCTTCTTTCAGTCATCAGTATTTATTGAAGACTACTCAACAATCAAACGATAAAGGAACTTGGTTTGGTTGGGAAGTTAGTAAGGTAGGTCCCGTAGAAAATGCTGATCTTTATCACCAAGCAAAAGTTTTTGCTGAAAGTATCTCTAAAGGAGATATTGAAGTAAAACATGGTGAAGAGCAAACAGCAAGTGATTCTGCACACTACTAATAGAATCCTAGGTTGTGGGCGTGGAAGCGAGAGTAGAAGCGCCCATCAAAAATTCGCATGGAACAGAAATTTGTACAAATATTTGACGGTTTAAAAAGAGATTATGGATACGCAGAAGTTAGTAATGGTTACAAAGATTCAACAACAGGTAAGTTTAAAGTAAAACACGGTTGGGCAGGTAAACAACTAACATCAACGGATTATCTACAACATCTTAAGGGTGAGAAATCTATTGGCATACAGCCTTGTGATGACAATGGTTTCGTTAGTTTTGGTGCAATTGATATAGACTCCAAAGCTTATCAAGATTTTAGTCCAAAAAAATATTTAGAAATTATAGAAAAAAATAATTTACCTGTCATACCAGTTAAATCAAAAAGTGGTGGCCTTCATTTATATATTCACACAAAAGAAAAAGTCAAAGCTAGTTTTTTAAGAAATTTTTTAGACAAACTATTATATACATTAGAATTAAATCCAACAACAGAAATATATCCAAAGCAAACGGAACTTGGAACAGGACCAGATGGTAGTTTTACAAATGGTAATTTTATTAACTTACCATACTATAATAAAAATGAACGAGTTGCATTAAATTTAGACGGCACAGAATTTACTTTTGATCAATATATTAAAGTTGTTGACGCTAATTTAAAAACAGAAAAAGAATTAAATGAATTTATCGATGCACACATTAGTAAAATTCTTACAGGTGGTGCAGAAGAATTTGCAGATGGTCCACCGTGTCTGCAAGCAATATCAAAAACAATAGATGATAGTAATAAACTACCTGATGAAAGAGATAGATTCTTATTTAATTACATGGTGTTTTGTAAAAAGAAATACACAGATCTTTGGGAAAAAAGAGTTTTAGAAGGTGCAAGAAAATATATTTTATATGATGAAGAGTGGGGAGATAAAAAAGTATTAGATAAAATAAAATCTTGGCGTAAACCAACCGCAGGACATTTATGTGATCAAGATCCAATAAGAAATTTTTGTATTAAATCTGAATGTGCAAAAAGACAATTTGGTTATATGTCAGATAAACAAAAGAAGTTCCCGCAGCTGTCCGCTTTAATTAGAATAGATTACCAACCTGAACCAGAATTTAGATTTACTGTAAACTTTAACGATAAACAAGATGGGGAAATGAGTAAACAAGTTGTGGCTAGAGACATAAATTATTTAATGGATATGGAAAAATGTAGAAGACTAATTGGTTCACATACACCTATTGCTCCACCAAGAATAAAACAAGATGAGTTTCAAACTATTATAGAAAATTTAAAAGAAACAGAGACAGTACAACCACCACCTTTAGGTACTTCTCCTAAAGAATTGTTACATAAATATTTAGAAGAACATATCAATGGTGTACCTGCAGTAAGTGCAACTTCATTTGGTAGTGGATCTATTTTAAAAGAAGATGGATTTGCATATTTTACTATGGATGTTTTCTTTAATTATTTAAAAAATAAAGAATGGAAAATGAAATTTGAAAAGACTGGTAGAATGTTAATAGAAGAATTTAAATCAGAGTTAGGTCATTTAAAAAGATACCCTAAAAAAGATACAGATAAAAAATCACACAATCCAATTCGTTGTGTAAAAATTCCTATGACTTTCTTTGAAAGAGAAGAAGAGGATGTAGAAGAAATGCCAATGCAAGAAAAAGATAATATTCTATGATAAAAAAATTTTACGGTCCTCCAGGTACAGGTAAAACAGAGAAATTAATTAGAAGAGCATTGGCTTATATTAGAATAGGCACACCAATAGAAAAAATAGGTTACTTTGCCTTTACTAAAAAAGCAGCTACTGAAGCTAAAGAAAGAATGTTAAATAAAAATAAACAGTTTCAGAAAAAAGATTTAAAATATTTTCAAACACTACATTCATTGGCTTTTCATACATTAGGTTTAAAAGAAGAAAATGTTATGCAAGATTATCATTATGATGATTTAGGTAAAATATTAAGCATTAGTGTAAAAGCAAAAAGAGATCTAGACTCTTCACCTTATCTAACTTGTGACAATGAATACTTTCAAATCATAACCAAAGCTAGAGAAAAAGACATAGAGGTTTGGGATGAATATTGTACCGGTGAATATGGTAAAGATATAAGACCTAACATATTAAAACATGTTGCACTTAACTATTTAAAATACAAAAAAAATAATACCTTAATAGATTTTACAGATATGATTCATCAGTTCATACAAAAGAAACATCTATGTCCTCAATTTGATGTAGTATTTATTGATGAAGCTCAAGATTTATCTCCAATACAATGGCAAATGTTTGATATTTTAAAATCAAATACAAAAGATATGTACCTTGCGGGAGACGATGATCAAGCAATCTATGCTTGGGCAGGAGCAGATGTAGATAGATTTATACAAGAACCTGCAACAGAAGTAGTTTTAAAAAAATCAAGAAGGGTGCCAATAAAAGTTCAAGATATATCTAATATTATTGTAAGTAGAATAGAAGGCTTACGAGCAATTAAAGATTATCATCCAAAAAATGAAGAGGGAAATTGCATAACAATTAACAATATAGATAATGTAGATCTCTATAAAGATAACTGGTTAATACTCACTAGAACAATTGATAAATCTATTAAGATTGCAAAAGAACTTAGACTTAAAGGTTTATATTTTGAAAACAAATATATCAAAAGTTTTAATTCAAAATTATATAAAGCAGCTGTTTATTATTCAAGATGGTCTGAAGGACAAGAACTAGATTCAACACAGGTAGATGATGTTGAAGATTATATGTTAGATAATAATTGGAATGAATTGTTACCTTGGTATGAAGCTTTTGATAAAGCTAATAATGAAGAAAAGAATTATATAAGATTATTACTTTCAAATAAAGAAAATTTAAACGAAGAACCCAGAATAAAAATATCTACAATTCATGCAGCAAAAGGTGGTGAATCAGAGAATGTTTTGTTGTTATTAGATAATGCTAGAAAAATAAGAGAAGCTGTGGTAAAAAGTAGTAAAAAAAGAGATGAAGAACATAGAGTATGGTATGTGGGAGTAACACGTAGCAAAAGAAATTTATACTTGATGAGAGCAAAAATAGAAAGGTATGGTTATAATTTATGACAAAATACAATTCATTAAAAAAACAGGTAGATGGAAACCATTATTCTAAAATGAAAATTCAATCTGCAGAATTTATTAATGAAAATAAATTACTTTTTGCGGAGGGTAATGCTATAAAATATATTTGTAGGCACCAGTCTAAAGGAAAAGAAAAAGATATTCAAAAAGCTATCCACTATCTTGAAATGATATTAGAGAGAGATTATTCGTGAATAAAAAACTAAAAGTTCTTGATTTATTTTCTGGTATAGGTGGCTTTGCATTAGGCTTAGACTCTACAGGAATATTTGAGACTGTAAAATTTGTTGAAAAAGATAAATATTGCAAGAGAGTTCTACAAAAGAACTTTCCTAACATACCAATAGAGGAGGATATAAAAAATGTCGAAGGAAAAGAAGGAGACGCAGATGTCGTGGTCGGAGGTTTTCCGTGCCAACCAATGTCCGTCGCAGGAAAAAGAAAAGGAACAGATGACGACCGCTATCTCTGGCCAGAAATGTTTAGACTCATTAAACAGATCAAACCCCAATTCGTTATTGGGGAGAATGTGCAAGGAATTATTAACATCCAAAACGGCATGGTACTCAGACAGGTGCAAGACGATTTGGAAAGTGAAGGTTTCGAAGTCCAATGTTTCCTTATTCCAGCTTCAGGCATCGGTGCTTGGCACCAGAGGTACAGAGTCTGGATTGTGGGCCACTCCGAACACAATGGATCACTTGCCTCCAAGATCGAAAGAAGGAACACTAAAACTGCAACAGGGACACAGGAAAGGCAGATCACGACCGGCGAACCTGAGAGAACAAGTGGATCCAGAAACGATGAGAATGTATCCAACACCAAGATCATCGGGACAGGAGAACCCAGAAACATTGATCAAGAGGAAGGGAATCAAAGCAGCAGCTCAACACAATCTAACAGCAGCAGTGAAGATGTTTCCAACACCGACAGTGGGATGCGAAGAGGGCGGAGAACAATCGGAAAGAGTGGAGAGGACAAAGTCTGGAGGTTTTATTCTGAGGAAGAAGAACAAACCAGAGTCGACGTTCGGAGCAAAACTATCGGACGCGATGCTGTATCTGGAAAAAGAAATGAGAGCGAAGAAACAATCATTTCCAACACCGACGGCATTCGATTCGAACGAGATAAACAAACCAAGAAAACCACATCCAGGAGGGGGACAGAAACCTCCTTTGAATCAAGTAGTTCAAATGTATTACAGTCCGACGACGAACGACGGGAAGAACGTAACGTTTCCGATCAGTCAAAAGAACAGATCGTCGATAATTGGGGACATGATACGGATGGACAAAAACAAACCTGGTGGCAAATTGAATCCAACATTTGTGGAGTTCCTAATGGGATTTCCTATGGATTGGACAAAAACAGAGCAAACAGAATAAAAACTTTAGGTAACGCAATAGTTCCTCAAATAGCAAGAGAAATAGGATTAGCAATAAAGAAAGTTTTATATGATCATACCAAGATTTGAAGCACAAACAGAGTGGATTGAACCAGAAGAGTATCCAGATCTAAGATCTTACGATGAGATTGCAATTGACTTAGAAACAAGAGATCCAGAATTAAAAACAAGAGGATCAGGTGCTGTTATTGGTTTAGGTGAAGTCGTTGGTATAGCTGTTGCTGTACCTGGTCGAAAATTTTATTTTCCAATTGCTCATGGCTCTGGACCCAACATGGATAGAAAGAGAACCTTAGAATGGTTTAAAGATATTTGTGGATCTGATGCTACAAAAATATTTCATAACGCAATGTATGACGTATGTTGGATACGCAAATTAGGTATAAAAATCAATGGTTTAATAGTAGATACTATGATTGCAGCTAGTCTTATAGATGAAAATAGATTTCAATATTCTTTAAATGCATTGTCTTGGGATTATCTTGGTCACGGTAAATCTGAAGCTGCGTTGAACGAAGCTGCAAAATCTAGAGGATTAGATCCTAAAGCAGATATGTGGCAATTGCCTGCAATGGAAGTTGGATCTTATGCAGAGAAAGATGCAGAACTAACTTTTGAGTTATGGCAAATATTTAAAAAAGAAATTATCTATCAAGATATTGAATCTATTTTTAATCTCGAGACAGATCTATTTCCTTGTTTGGTTGACATGCGTTTTTTAGGAGTAAGAGTAGACGTTGAACGTGCTCATAAATTAAAGCAAGACCTAGAATACCAAGAAAACCTCCTACTGTCACAGATAAAAAAAGAAAGTAACATAGACGTTCAAATATGGGCAGCAAGATCAATTGCCAAAGTTTTTGACAAATTAAAATTACCTTACGAAAGAACTTTAAAAACACAGGCACCATCCTTTACAAAAAATTTTTTACAAGAGCATCCTCACCCAGTTGTTAAACAAATAGCTAAAGCTCGGGAGATAAATAAAGCTCACACTACATTTATTGATACCATAATTAAGTATGAACATAAAGGTAGAATTCATGCAGAAATAAATCAAATAAGATCTGATGCAGGTGGTACGGTTACAGGAAGATTCAGTTATAATAATCCAAACTTACAGCAACTACCGGCACGGAACAAGGATCTAGGACCTATGATTAGATCTTTATTTTTACCAGAAGAAAATCATACATGGGGATGTTTTGACTATTCACAACAAGAACCAAGACTAGTAGTGCATTATGCAGCTTTACATAAATTTCCAACTGTATATGATGTTGTTGATGCTTATGAAAATGATTCATCAACAGACTTTCATCAAACCGTAGCTGACATGGCTAAGATTCCAAGATCTCAAGCAAAGACAATTAACCTTGGATTATTTTATGGAATGGGTAAGAATAAATTACAAGCAGAATTAGGAGTATCAAAAGATAAAGCAGCAGAATTGTTTGACCAATACCATGCGAAAGTTCCCTTTGTTAAACAGTTAATGAACGCGGCATCTAATCGTGCTCAAGAACGTGGACAAATACGTACACTTCTGGGTCGATTATGCCGTTTTCATTTATGGGAACCAAACATGTTTGGTATGCACAAAGCCATGTCTCATGAAGATGCACTCAGGGAACATGGACCTGGTATTAAAAGAGCATACACTTACAAATCCTTAAATAAATTAATTCAAGGCAGTGCAGCTGATATGACAAAAAAAGCAATGTTAGAATTATACAAAGAAGGTATAATAGCTCACATACAAATTCATGATGAATTAGATCTATCGGTAGAATCAGAGTCACATGCCAAAAAGATTATTGAAATTATGGAGAACGCTGTTAGTTTAGAAGTTCCCAATAAAGTTGATTACGAAAAAGGTAAAAATTGGGGAGATATATATGATAAGGATTAATTATGGCTTACTTAAATGCAAACATACCAGTAACTTACGCACAAATAAGAAGAGAATATTTATATGATCTTAAAAAACACCATGGAGAAGTTGAAGACTGTATTGTCTTTGGTATTAGCTCTATTACAGGTAAGTCTATTTTATTTCATGCTATTATGGAAAATGGTGCAATCTTTTATAGACTTCCTATTACAGCATTTATCCAACGTGGATTTGAAATTAAGGATGTACCTAAACGTAGACTTGATGAGCTTCAGCTTTGGAATTGTTTTAGTTATTATCCTTCTGTACATTCTTGGGATATCTTAGACGGACAAGCAGGAAAATATATAGGTAAAGATAAAAAATGGCATCCAGGTAAATATTTATTTACTGTTGATTTTGCTCATCCAGAGAGTAATATACTTGATACAGATCATTCTGAAATACCGCACGAACATAAGTGCGCTCACATAATTGCGTTAGATGATGGTAATTATGCAGCACAACCTAACAACAGATGTATATGGGACATACCTTCTTTTACTGTGAGAGATGATACACCTGATTGGAAAGTGCAAACTTCTGAGTGGAATGTAGAAGATAGTAGAGCTTGGCGGACAGAAGATACCGACAAGTTTTTCTATGAAATTGAGGAGAAAAAAAAATGAGTTTAAATATATGCATGGATTGCAATTTTGAAAAGAAAAGGTGTCAGTGTAAACCTATAATAAAAATGGAGGACAACATGTTAAAAAAAATTTGGCAAAAAATTAAAAGTTGGTTTTGGATTAAAGACTAATGAATTTAGCGGATCTTTTAAAAAAGAATTTTGTATTAGTTCCGGTCGTAGCATCAGTGCTAGTCGGAACTTTTACTGGCGTTCGTTATATTGTTAATCTTACAGATACTATAAACACTAATCAGCAAGAAATCGTAGATCTTAAAAGAGATTTAAAAGTTGCCGAAGACAAAATTGTAGATCAAAACACAAGACTAACTTCTGCTGAATCTACTTGGCAGATGGCAGAAAATTTATACAGACAACTAGCAGATCAAGTCAGAGAACATGACTATGATATTAAGGATTTAAACAGGTAATGTATGGAGGTTCT
>Ga0181420_1000885_pt1 | contig 11596 bp, 4 predicted proteins | sample 43SPOviralmetaG_FD_130145 | JGI IMG/M metagenome (GOLD analysis project Ga0181420, IMG submission 130145) | Marine viral communities from the oligotrophic San Pedro Time Series (SPOT) site, San Pedro Channel, CA, USA - 43 SPOT_SRF_2013-05-22 | ecosystem: Environmental > Aquatic > Marine > Strait... | reverse complement strand
TATCGTACATTTGGAGGTATGCACGGACATGCGATTAGTGTAGTTTCCGGTGGCTCCAATGTATCTAATAACATTGTTTTCATCGATGAATGAATAAATATTAAAATTATAATATCCATCGGAATCAAGTGTTACCCGTTTCCATTTTTCGGATTCGCATAACGAACAGCCTTGGCGAAACCCATAATAGTCACCCTGCTTGTAATAAGCAAGGCAAGTGTTTCCAAACACATTCTTCTTTTCATATTTTGGAGTTTTACGAATTCCACAATATTTGCAGTCTAACTTGCCCCTAATATGTTCTGGGAGACTAGAATCCGTCCTTTTTAAATGAGGCCTTGGATTGTCAGAAAGATAGACGATATTCATCTTTTATATATGTCTAGGAAAAACTATTTTACTGTAATAATTTTTATACTTAGCTATTAAACAACAGAATCAACCGACTCGAAAACGAGTGCTTCATCCAGTCCAGAACGGAACATAAGCTCAGGAACCTTTGGTTTTAAGCTAATTGTTAATGAACCATGTGGTTGACTGACCGCATAATTATATGCTTTTTCGAGTTTAGAACGATCAACTATATTTCCAATTTCATCTAAGATTTCTCCCAACACTTTTGGGTTCTTGTGGGCAAATAAAGTTAGCGTTTGGGTGTTTTCTCTCATCGAAAGTGGAATTGAACCGCTGCCAACATTGGACTTGTATGTTTGTACCAGTGCCATAATTTGTGCACCAAGTGCAGAGCGTTGCGTTCCATCCGGATATGTAAATTCCTTTTCTAATGGAGCAATATGACGATTTAAGATACTAATTTTTCCTAGCGACGAACTGTTGCTAATTACAGGAGAGCTCATCACGTCATCGAGAAGAATCATAGATTTGGGTGGATCATCAACTTTGCCGTCTATATGATATTTCCACACAGGTTTGGTTGGTGAGTCGAAGAAACCTTGAGTCAAGTAAGCTAGCATAGAGTCGTCGGGCACCTGTTTTAGTTCACGTTTCATATCTTTTTTGAAGTTTTCAAATAAATCTAGTTTTGCCAAGTGGTCTTCCCATTCTTTACGATCATCCTCGATGCGCTCAATGACTTTATCGATCGCATCCTTATGAGGGAAATAAGCATTTTCAGGTGGGACAAATTCTTGCCAATATTTTTTATTGCTTTCGTAGGTAGGCGTGATTAAATAAACCTGGTCGAAAGTTGGATGTTTGCGACGCATCTCCTCAATTAGGTATTTGGATGCAATGAAAGATTTGCCCGAACCACGAGGGCCGACCACCAAATGTATGGTTGGAGTTGTAAAGGATAACGGATTTGTTGGATAATTATTTGCAACACCAGAGGAGGGTGGCGTGTGATAGGACTTTAACTTTATAGTCTTCATTTACTATTTCCTTATAAAAAATATCTCTTTTTTAATCTAACTCCTGGTTCGGAGGATTTGCTATCTCAACGCTCACACCCTCAATGGTGGAGCAACTAGATTTACAATCCGATCTCGCAAAAAACTTCAACATTGTTTGAAAACATCCACACATTGCAGCAATAGTGCCTGAAACAGCGGCAATTAGAGCGGGATCCATTTATTTATATATTTAGATTATTTGAACAGTCAAACTATAATTCGCCCCAACTTGATATGCTTCACTAATATCGGTACCATCTTCCATCACAATTTTAAATGAAATTTCGGGATTGTCTGTCGTTTCAACAAATGAATCCAACAATGGTATTCTATAATATGGTGGAACCAATCGCGCAATGTAATTGCTTGGTTGCAGTGTTCGTTCATCCTTTTTGTTATGATAGTTTGATGGATTTGAACTAGTGCATACTAGATAAAATACTTGCGGTTCCGTGTTATAAGTTACCAACCTTCCGTCAGTTGATAAGAAACTATATAAGTCGCTAATGTCAGGAGGTGCATTTGCATTGTTTGGTAGGATGTTTGAGTTACGGAAGAATACAAAATATTTTAAATTGATGGTTGGACTATCTGCTCCTAGAATTGCGTTCACTGAAACTTTCGGGCGACAATGGGGCCATAATATCGTACCATTATCGATTGGGGTGGTGCCACCGGTTCTATCAAAAACATTCAATTTGAACGATATGTTATTAACATTTGCAACAACCAGTTTATTTGAGTTATCCCATTCAGCAATATCAAGTGCAATTGTTGTGTATAACAGATCACCATGCACTCTGACCTCTAGCTTTTCGTGCTCAATTTTTACAGTCATCACTTCCGGAATATTTATTATGTCTAATGATGTTGACCAAATTCCGTCTTTTGATACAATCACAAATGCGCAGGTATAGGTCGCAGGCATGTCTAAGTCAGTTGCGAAATAATATGGACCATCAGTTACAAAATCCCATCCATTAGTGGGTAAGTTATTTGGAATTCCCCTGGTAATTGCTGCTTTTGTTAAATCATCAAACTTTAAATCTTTGACGTTTAATACCTTTTTTGTATTCGAAAGATTGTGATCCAAATTTTGAGTCTGTCCCGTAATTCCCCCCGTTGGAGTCGGTGGAACAAAACTACCGTCCGACACATAAACAACGTTCTTTTTGAATGCGTCAAAATTTGTGTTGCTATCAATAGCATCTGGTGGAGATACAAATGATAACTGCGTTAACGAAGGACGTTCAGATGCCCCAGGGACTGTCAACGTTCCAGCAGGTGTTCCGTCAATAAACATTGTATATCTTGTGTCTAGTCCAACTCCGAACTGTTCAATTGTGATGTTGGTCTTTACATTGTCAACAATCGCTCCAGGATCAGAGGTTATTTGTCCACTGAAACCAACAAAACTTCTTGAGATTGGCAGTGTGCCTTCGAAACCATTATAAAATGACTTGAATGGGGGAGGAAACGGACCAAACACGTCGGTAGGCTGGTACCCAACAGTTCCGTTGTTTGCACCATCTCTGTTAAAGCTTTGAAATAGGTCACTCACTTCGACTTCGTTTCCTGTGACAACGAGGTTACTAAACGTTCCTGTTATAAGCGGATTCAAGCCATAAGACACTTTAGAAGTTAGGTCAAGGGCTGGTAAATTTTGGTCGAGGGTCAATAGGGAGACGCCATCGACAGTTAATTCGGAGGTTGTTGCAATAATGTCATCTATGCGAGTGAAGCTCATTGATAAATGACAATCCTTATTTAGAATCTCCGAAAACTCGGCTGTTTTCACAAAAGCACTGTATCCCATAAGAAATCGCCGATCCGGTCGATCCACAATAGCGATGAAAAATCCACCGTCTCCTGAGGGGATATTACTAATATTGAATACCTGCAAATAACCACTTCCTAAAGCTGGCTCGCTTGTAAATTTGAAATCGACGTCCAAAGTACCACCCCCTTTCAGCTCCAAATTTCCCAAAGGTCTAAAATCCGCTTTGCGTTCACCAAGTTGCACAAGATTCGGATAGGTCGATGTTAGTGTTTGAATTGACATTGGAGATATAACAACATCGTCCTGTGTAAGCACAAGTCGGAATGGCACAAACAGATTATTTGTTTTCACTAACAATCGAAAAGGATCAACTGAAGCGACTTCGAACGAGACGTTCAACTTGTTACCATTTGGATCGAAAACATCTCCCTCAAACTCCTCCGCAAATTCTGCTGGTGAATAAAACTCATCCTTTGAAAATCGAACCTTGTATGTTGTGCTGGCTGCTTCGAATCGACAACCATTGCACACAAGTGGAACCACTGGCGGTGGTTCTGGTGACGGGCTTTCGCCAGATGGGATCAGACTAAATCTATAAATATCCTTCTTTGGAATATCAACATCTGGTTGCACCAATCCAGTACCCATCGCAATTTCAGAAACACCAAACCTCCCTCCAGATGCGGTTGGTGGAACACTCACGCTCATTTGCCACGTTTGTCCTGTGTATTTTGGATATGCGCGCAAATAATCTGTTCCACCACCTTGCTCATACATGGCATATTCAGTACCGTCAAATATCAATGTTGGTGGTTCTAAATATTGCCATTTAACAGTGACCATATGCTTTTGGTCATGATAAATTGGAACACTATCAGCTCTCCAAGACGCAACTCTAGTCTGCGTGTCATTCGCAGAAATTAAAACAACTCTATTGTCTGTTGGAGTTAGGTTAAGCTCAAACATATCATATGCATTTCCAACAGGATTAGTATTTGCGCGCATAGTAATTGTTCCTTGCGTATAACCACCCAAATCCTGTGAAAATCGCACAAGTGCCCGAACTGTAAATCCATCTTCACTGGGACCACCACCAGTCCTAGCAGAACCAAGTGGAACGTTTTCTCCAATGTTTGCATATACGATTGAATCTCCATCTGACATTGGACGAGAAAAGTCAGTAACAACACTACGATCGTTGTTTATGAAAATTCTAGGATACCCGTTCCTAAGACGACCATCAGCAAGTCCTTCTGCATTTGCAGCAATAAAGCATGGAAATTCTACCAAACTTTTTGCTTCCACATTTAATGATAATTTTGCAACATTATTAGCAACACCAGTGGATAATGGCAATTTGAGTGTACCAAACGCATCCGAGAAAATATTGGCATTTTGTTTGGCAACCAATGGAACGTCTTCGCGATTCGAAACAACCATAGATGTGTTAGAAATAGGTACAACAGTGCTTCCAGGTATGCTATTCTGAATTTCCAGATTATATGAGACCGTGGGATCATCAAATGCATTTGTATTTGTTAAAGCAAAGTTGTGAAAATACACAGGGAAGCGACTTTCGGTTGTTGGAAGGAGAATATTTGCAAGTTGCAATTTAGTCACTTCCCATGGACCATCGTAATATTGTGCAGCATATGCCTGATATGAATAATTAATTCGTTGTATAAAAGACCGACTGTTTGAACCTTCATCCAACCATCCCCATTGAAATGGCTGATCGGGATCTGACGGATCCAGTGTAATAACGAGCAAAATCGGACCTACCATGTTTCTAAAGTCTGGGGCAGGATCTGCATTATATAATAAATATCCATCAAGTGCAGCGTTTGGAATTCTGAACTGCAACAAGTTTGGAGTGTTACCAATTGATAAGTACGCAAAGGCTGGTATCTCTCCTGTCGGTGGGTTAACCGGTCCGCTTGCAACAACACTCATCTGACCTGTAGTGTCTAAATATTCAAAACTGCCTGCTGAATTAATCTCCATCAACAAACAATCTACAGATGAGGATGAGTCGTTTGGTTCATCTGGTGTATCATCATAGATAAATGTAACAGCACCCATATATCTCCCAACTGGCTTTGTCGTTTCTATGCTATTAGGAAATACACCCGGGTTGACATTATTGGTGAAGCGGCCATACCCAACTGTAAAATAATCTGCAAATGCAAAGTCGTTATAATTCGGTTCACCGTTTTTATACCACTTGTCCGGTTGACCGGACGTCATTGTTCTCACAATTGTATAACTTTGACCAGCTTCAGCCTTGATTGGTACTATATCATTATAAACGAAGTTGTTGCTCCGATGCGGTGCATTTCTTGTTATTGTAACTGATGACAATAGCTTCTTATCACCAATCCGGAATAACGAAAGTGTTGTAGGATTTAATAGTTCATCATTTCCTGGTAAGCCAACTCCCAATTTCGTAATGTATGTATCTTTTAAACAATTTATTTGAATACCTTTTTGACCTGTAAACCCATTTGAGTCCCCTGCGTACCAAGCGTTCATTGCTACTGTCTGATCATCGGGGGCTTGTTCTGAGATGAATCCAACAATTGACCAGGTTTTTCCCTCACCATCAATGTTAGTCGGAAATCCATCTGGGTTAAATGCAGACGAAAACGTGCCTTGAACATTATAAATTAAATCATCATTAAAATTGCTCTTATCTCCTCCGTTAAACCAACGATCAGACATGTCAATTGTGCATTTTTGAGTTATAGTATACGACCGACCAACTTTTAACTGAAATGGCTCAACGTCTTCATAATATAACGCAGATAATGTTGAACTGTAATGAGCGAATGGTCCCACTTCAACTTCAGCGATTAATGTTTGGGAATCATTGTCCCAAACTTTTACAGACTTCGACTGCCTCAACCCAATACCGTCATCTGTCGGAATCCGACCCAATTTTGTTACAAAGACGGACTTTTTCATTGTAAACGAATGTCCCACATTTCCATCATAATCGTTCCGTGTACCCAACCCAGGAAATCCATTTATTGAGGGGGTACCCGGGGTGGCTAATGCTCCACCAGGGAACAGGTCGATGTAGTCCTCATTAGTTAAATATCTATTGTATATCTGAGACTCGTAAATATACAACTTTTCTGTGGTTGGATTTTCGATTCTGTATTCAGACTTCCTCAGTGTTAGTCCACCGTGATACGTGCGATTACCAGGCGATAATGTATTCTCCAGTGCAACGCCATCAAGCAAAATTTGTACAGTGTTATTGAAGCAATTAAAACTTATGCCAAGTCCATGTGGTTCTCCATCACTAATTGTAGAATAAATGTTGGTGGTAAATAATGACAATTCTTTCCCTGAATTAAACGCATAAGCATCGGGACTTAGATTGAAATACAATACATAATTATTTGTTCCTAGATCTTCAATTCTTACTAATATGCGTGAACCAGATTGTCCCGCTGCATCGTTCATTTGTAAATCCAATAAATAAAACGAGGTATTTCCGTCCGGATTAAGATCAGTAATTCTAAATTTGGTCCAAATACTAAACGTTTCTTTGCTTTCATCATTAATAGTGATGTCTCGGTTATAATAACGAAGGTTGCGCATCTGTCCCTGTACTTGTCTTTCTGGTCTATTCTCAACTGTCCCCCACTGAATATCGCTTGAATCCATTGCAGGTTTAGAAATATTTTGTTGCTTAGTTTTATTATCAAATTTATTGGTAACCTTTCCGTTAGAATATGTGGAATACACATCAATCCATTTGTTTTCAGATCCATTCACATTTTCTAGTTTAGCAATGCTGTCTGATTGCCATATAATTCTAAAATCGTCGCTAGTCGCGCCAAGAAAGATACCTGGTTTGTCAAATCCATATCCCATGAAATATTGATTTGTGTTAGTGTCTGTAACATTTGTATTAAAATAGATTGAATATGGATCACCTGCTCCCGAAACTATACCAGCATTTTCTCCAACATAAGATGGATAATCATCTTCTCTCAATAGCAACGGTTTATCAAGCACCAAGTCTGGATCGGGCATAAGCTTAAATCCTGATGCTGAATAATCACTCGATGCAAAGGAAAGGTTGGTCGCATCCATGTACATTGCATTGTCAAGCATTCCACCACCCACGTTAATATTTAAATTAATAAAGTCCCCAAGAAGTCCTTCTGCTTTGGATGGTAAGCTGAACCGAGTGATGATGCTCTTCGGAACGCCAGTGGCACCCCAAGTGAAGGCATCTCCAGACGATTCTAAAATATTCGTTTCAATTGCTGCCATAAACTGTTCCCCGTCTGGCCCATAAGATTGTTTTATTAGTTCTGCTGGCTTGTAAATTGTTTGAAGTTTTGTCAGTGATGTGAAATATTTAAACGGAACATCAATTGATGGAGGCGGGACGGGAGCTTCTTGAATTGTAACAGTTCCATTGCTTAATGTGTAATCATTGCTTCCTTCTGCAATATAAGGAGGTTGAGAACCCGGCGCAAGATCGTAAAATTTTACACTAGTTACTGGAGGATGAGGATGGTAAGAAGGATCTATATGCATTTGATTAACTTGTTCGGGGGTTATTTTTGATGTGTACATAGCAGATTGATAGTTATAAAAGTTGCTCTCAGTATTGCCGACGTTCATGTAATAATCAACACCTCCCCCATCGCATTCATATGTCCTTTCCCAATCAATAGCTGATTGAGATTTTAAAACGCCATTTATATAAAATTGGACATCGCTTGCTGAACACGTCACAACACAATCAAGTTGACGCGTTTCTTTAATATCAATAGTGAATCTTTCAATTTTATATGCAACGATTCCAATACTAGTAAAGTCTAAATAGTTAAATATAACTTGTAGTTCAACCTCATTTGGTTGAGGTGAATAGGAAGCTATTATATATCCTTCAAAAGATAAAGATGCATTATTGCCTGGTATCTTGCCTTGCAGGCCAAACTCCAATTTCGGGAAAGGGTCAGATTGTTCTGGCATAATGCAGTTTAGTCGAACAGAAAGATCTTCTGGGAGAAAACTTGAGATTGAGTTGTTTGGCGAAATTATTTCCGGCAAACCTGCTCCCATTAAAATATTTCCAGCTCCTGGAATATTTCGAGAAACTCCAACGGTGGAAGGAATGGATAGTTTTAGTTCTGATCTTAAAAGTTCAAGTGTTGATTCATTCATATAGTCCTTAACATCTCCATTTGCTACCACTGCACATATTTTTCCAATATTGTTCGCATTCACAGATTGTAAGAAGGTGTTTATTTCATTCGCATCAGTAAATCCGCTTTGTGACGTTGTACCATCATCATCAATAACATAAAAGTTCATATCACTTGTTGGAGCAGTTAACGATAAACCGTTTAATGCAATTTTTGAGTCTGTAGTTAAACCGGATGCGATCATCTCAATATTTACAGGATGACGCACCCTCTCGTTTTGGATCTGATTCCTAAGTTTGAAATCTTCCGCCGTTCCCTCATTTGTTGTTAAGAAAACAGAATAAGGGAGGTCTGACATGTGTTATCTTTAACATACTAACTACAAAATAATTTTCTATAGATAAAACCAAATGGAACCAAACCTACAACATGTGTTGTCGGTGGTCGATGATTTAAAAGAAAAGGATCAAATCACTTCATTTGAATACATGACACTTTGTAATGGATTAAAAGAATTACACAACAAAAAGGCAGAATACGAGTCTGACAGTGATAGTGGATACGAACAATCATTTATTGACGACGAATCGATTCAATCTGCTGATTCTGATTATGGCAATGTCCCAACACACCGTCTTATTATAGTATTAAAACAACCAGAATTTAGAAATCACGACTTATATGTTTGGATACATGGCATTGCGTTGGGGTCTATGTTTATATTATTATTAGTCATGGCTTTTTACATCAAACGACGCTAATCGATTTGATGTGATTGTTCAATTAGTTTGCGGCGTTCTTCCATTTCCTCGGCACGCTTTCGTTTAATCCAACATTGTTTATGAAACATTCTTCCCGCCCAGTCGCCGTGGGTTTGCTTTCCGCCACAACGAGCCGTGCCGATCGGGACGAGCTTGCCTCCGCACTCGAAACATATCCTTTGCGGCTGCTTCTTTTTTATGAACGCGCTGACGTTGACCATCTTTTTACAATCCTCTAAATGCGAGGGGTCCTATAGAAGGTTGCCCTTTTTAAGAGGCTATATAAAGAGGTCCCTTCTATTATATATTATATATAATATTATATATATATATATATATAATTTTAAATAAATAAATATATTTGGGGGCAAAGTTTATATCTAGGGGGCATAGTTGGGGTATATATATATATATATGGGGTATGTATCATACAGAGGAGGTGATAATTGTAATGGAATGGGGCAATGGGGTAAGTATTTTTCGAAAAAAAGTCTCTACATGAGAGTTACTAAAATTGGATTTTTCAATTTTAGTTCTCTGTGGAATAGTTTCGGAGAACATCGAACCCCTGCCCCTCCAGTAACAATTTATACCCCCTCCTGTATGATTTTAAAATACAATACCCCATGACCCAAATTAAAAAAATTATTCATACTTTATTATTCAATTAGGTTGAGACCACGAAGTTTCATTATTCCATGGGACTTGACCCGCTTAGGCCAACTATTTTCATCACATATATTAAAGATACGATCAATTGCCTGGTTAATAATCATAGCACTCCCAGCAGTTGGGCACTTGGCGCGAACATTGTCATGTATTTCTACCGGCTTAATGTCACAACCTGGACCAGTCCATTCGTCTTCGGGCATAACTTCAACTGAGGCCTTAACTGCATCATCCAGTGACATGTCACCGTTCTCAACAATTGCATCGAAGTTGTCAAACTTGCTTGGAACCGGTGTGAATTGATGTTCTTTCCAATAGCGGAAGCCAGCAACCATAAGTGCAAATATAAATAGTTTCCCATTTTCAGTTAGGAACTGGTCTGCAAAATTCGCTTCCTTTAGGAACATAAGGTTATCTGGATCATCAACGTCAGAAAACTTGGACGGGAATGTATAAGCAAGTCGACGCCTATTGATCGCATCATCATTATTCAGTTTGACAATATCGTTGCCAACAAACATGAGAGCATATGGCGGGATATATTTATGGATTTTCTTGCTGTATAACTCGCGTCCACTTACAACATCGCGTCCAGTGATAGCCTTGAATGCTTCCATACTAATATCGGATTTACGAGATCCTGCCTCGCCGCAAAAGAGAAGACGTTTGAACCGGTTGGCTACAATCCACGGCGCTTTGTCCGAGTTGTCAGAATAATCGGAGATGTTTGCTGTGGTAATCGTCCCAATTAACGCACCAAAGATGGCACTTAAAATGGAGACTAACTTCGACTTGCCATTGCTGCTATTCCCCATCACTTCAAGATATTTCTCGGAATCCTTGTCAGTTGTAAATAGCGCATAACCAAGGAATCGAATAACGTTGACAAATAAACCATGTTCTGGTAGAATCTTCGTCAACCCCCGCAAGTGATTGACATAACATTCGTCAACTTCATTGTCACTATCTTCCATTAAATTTGTTAATTGATCAACAAGCATTGTTAGGTCGTCGCGAAAATCATCATCAACCTTGTATTTGCACTTGAATGTGCAATAGTCGTTCTTTTCATATGGTCTAAATTCTCCAGTAACAGCGTCATAAATTGAATCGAATAAAGGAATCTGGCCATTTGGAAGACGATTTAGCTTCTCTTCAAAATCGTCATCTGTATCTTTACCAGCTTTGCTTCGAATCGAATCAAGCATATAACTTGTTTTATTTACATTTAAATTTGCGGGTTTGAACATTCCAGTCCTCCATATAATGTCACGTTGAAGATCTTTTGATTCTGTCCAAATATTTGTTAGGTCGTCGAATAACAGAAGTTGATCTTCTCCAAGGCGTTTTGCATGTTCTGGGAAAGAAAATCGGAATGCTTCGCCAAGAGCAACATCCGTCATCTTATCATCAACCGCATATGCAACCACGAGGGAATGTCCCCTTTCAATAGGTTTATGTGCAAACACGACATCAAACCCAGTTGCCCCACGTGCAATGTTTATAAATTCAGCGCAAACCGCATCAGCCTCGTTAGCCGGCGCTCGAACATGAAATCCATCATAAATCCACGATGCAATATCAAATTTGGTGTGTGTTACAATTGCATATGTAATCTGCGCCTCAATCGTCTGCCAAACGCGCGCGCCAAACTTACGAAGGAACACGTTACGATCTAGATATGACTGCTTGTCTTCTGCCTTTACCTTTTCAAAGGGCGCTTCCTTGTCATTAATTGTGACTGGTGTGCTATTTTTAAATGCATCAAACTGAGGAAGGGCAATCATGTGACGAACAAGT
>Ga0181420_1000884_pt1 | contig 11598 bp, 19 predicted proteins | sample 43SPOviralmetaG_FD_130145 | JGI IMG/M metagenome (GOLD analysis project Ga0181420, IMG submission 130145) | Marine viral communities from the oligotrophic San Pedro Time Series (SPOT) site, San Pedro Channel, CA, USA - 43 SPOT_SRF_2013-05-22 | ecosystem: Environmental > Aquatic > Marine > Strait... | reverse complement strand
CAGCTTGAGCACCTCGTATGGTGCTATCTTATAAATTACAGGCAGACTGAATGCGGCCAATAAAAGTAAAAGTAACCACTTTCTCATTGTTGAGTAATACTAATTGTTTTATTGCAATTGCTTGTGCAATTAAAGGTTACAGAATACGACTGATTTGTAGAACCTTTTTGTATGACATTTACATCATAATCATTTGTATAAAACTTTATATTAGAAGTATGTGCGCCGTTGCCTTGCTGAGTAAGATTTAACTGGCCGTTGTCTGCATCTGCATACCAGAATACATCTGCGTCTTTGTTACCAGATCCTTTTTGTATCACCCTGGTTGAATTGTTGTCAGCCCCGTTTGCATTGTAAACGTACACATTGTGGTTGCCAGTGCCTTCTTGTGTGCTCCAAATGTCTGAATTATCAGCAAAAGTCATAAACTTAGCGTACATATCGTTGCCAGTTTGTTCTATTTTGTAAACATTGTTGTTACCCGTTCCTAATATTAAAGCATCATTATCGTTACCAGTCTGTATTATGGTTGAAGTATTGTCGTCTTGGTCCATGTCTATAACCGCATAATTATCGTCTCCATCTACGGTAATCGACCAAACTTGGCTGTCGTGATTTGACCAAACCGATTGAGCATAAGCTACGTTAGAGCTGCCATCCAGGCTTACATTTACTGAGGCATTGTCGCAGTTATGAGTGTTTATCAGGCTACTATCAAAACTGCCCAGGCCACAATACACACCGGTGACATTTCCAGTGCCAACTTGTTTTACTGTTATGCTAGAACCGGACCCTTTTGTTTGTACGGTTACAGTGTTATTTGCATAGGCTTGTATGCTATGGAGACTGATTAATAATAATAGTGTTATCGCCCGCACCATTTATTTCTACCTCCATTATCATTCCAGCCGAGTTTATATTTACATAAGAAGAAGCATCTTTGTCTATGCCTATATCAAATGTATTGTTTCCTTGATGTACCAAATAAACATGATTGCCCTCTACAAATGAATAGGTTTGATACACCGGATCGTATCCAGGTATTATGCCTTGCAAATCAACGCCATTTAATTCTCCGCCAGAAGCGTTCTTTTTCTTGGATCCCCTTTCTACTATATCTAGGCGATCTACAAGAAAATCGAAACTTAATAAATCTATATCTAAACGACTTATTTCTTCCTCTTCTTCTAAGTAATCTTTATCTAAATCAGGCGCATCTTCAAAAAAATCTTTATCTAGTTCTGTTTTAGGTCCACCTTCTTGTTCTGCTATAGCTTCCTGTACTTCAGGTGGTTTATTAATAATAAGCATATTATTTATGAGGCCCAGGGTAAGATTTCCTAAAACTACTGGTTTTGTAGGTTCTGACTCAAAAGTAGATACCATGGTTGCCTGGAAAGGTCTGTTTAGTATTTCGGTTCCGGACCAGGTGGTGACTGATATTTCACCAGAAGAATTTCCGTTAGCATCAGGCAATAAAATCACCAACGAGCGTCCCAGTTCATCCACTGTTGTACTAAAAAAAGTTCCGCGAATTGCGATGTCTGCTGACGGGGTTTTGATGGATATATTTTTCTTGTCAATTCTTGACAATTTTCCTGACAAAAAAGATGCCGTACCAGATGCCATGCGCAAAGCAAGTTTACTTTTAGAGGGATTTGGGTCAAAGATATATTCATCTACTATCACGTTTGAGTGTTCGGTAAGCTTCAGAACCGTGTCATCAACAAACTCTATGGCCAGGCGGCCGTTTCCTGTACGCACATCATCATTACTAAGAATGCCTAAAGACAGCTCAGCCAATAATTTATCGTCGTTTTGGCTACGGACAACTTCTCCATTGCCTCGCAATTCTGAAATTTCGCCAATTTCGTTTGCGTTAGTAGTAGTACCTATTGCTAATAATATCAGCAGCCAGAAGCGCATTGGTCAATATCGATTGTGCCGTTGCTGGTGGTCGATATAACATTTGCGACATTGGTGCTCGTTGTATCGGTCTGGTCAACGTCTACATTGTTACTGCTTCCGGTTAAAGCCACAGTGATTGCGTGGTCAGCGCTGCCCGATTGCAGAGTATCAATGTCATTGGAATTTCCAGAAATCGTCCAATTATTAATACAACCAACCGAGTTACATTTAACATTTACATCGTTTGATGTACCGGTTATAGCAAAATCTTGGTTACCGCCTGTAGCCGTAGATGCGTCTCCTTGTGTAAATGTAAGTACGTTAGAGTCTCCTGTTGCTTCAAAATCAAAATCTGAATTAGCAGAGTCTCCGGTGCCACCGACAGCAAAAGTACCTACGTTGCTGTCTCCTGTTGCTTTATATGTCCAGCTTGAAGAATTACCTTGTGCAATTGCTATTGCCAAAGCATTAGTATCACCAATCTGGTCAAGATCAACCGTCATGCTTGTACCGCTTAATGTTGCTCTTGCTCCGGAAGTACCGACTGTGTTTGTCGCTCCAATTTGGTCAATGGTCAAAGTAAGACCTGTGCCTGTTTGGGTAATATAGATGTCATTATTCCCAGCAAATACACTGGCTGAAAGAATTATTACGAGGGTACTACTGAGTACCTTTATCCACTTCATTGTCGTCCTCCGGCTTTAGTGTACCATAATTGAAATCCCACAGACGTTTTTCCATGCCTTCCATCACAAGGCCATAAACAGCCGCCTCAATGGCAGTCCTTACGGCTTGAGTTACAGGCTCATTACCTGTGCTGCCTGATTCCATTTCTACTAACTCGGTGCCTAGTTCATAAAACCTAAATAAATCAGTGCCAGCTCCTGTTGATAAAATAGTTTTTGTTGTTGTGACATTTAACAACACTTCACCGGTTTGCACTAAGACCGCACGGAGATTTACCGTAACCACGTCTTCCCTATATTGATTTTTAGCTCCCACACCCAGGTAACGGATTCCGGATCCTCCAGTTCTAATATTACTGTCCATTCCAACAATCCCTCCTTCTAAGATCATCCCCGCATATAAAAGCGGCTTGAGGGTGTTGCCTTCTTCTCCGTTGTACGTCTTTCTAGTATTAACAATCAGCTGTCTTTCCCGACTTAGGTTGTCGAGTCCAGACCTTTCAACAACAACAAACCAATTGCCCTGGCCCGCATCTCTCAATGCCTGAATAAGAATATGAACGGCTCCTTGTGTTACAGCCGTACTAAAACTAGCTACATTGTCTTTTGATTTTCTTTGGCCGGTAAGATCCTGGAAATCATAAACTGCAACAACGGCCTGGCTGTTGGGTTTGGGTAGATTAACTAGCTGCGCGGTAGAGCTAGGAACAATTTTAGGTCCTTCTGGACAGATAAGGCCTTGAATACAATTTGTTTGGTTTTGAAAACCAATACTAGCGCAGCCGCTAGTAAGTATTAATAAACCTATCCATAAAAATTTCATTAGCTGACACTAACCTCCACCATCACAATCGACCCAACATCCTCCAAAGGATCCAATCGGAATTACGATTTCTGTAGTAGATATTAATACACCGTCAAACCACTCTTCAATGGTCAAAGTTATTGTGACGCCATTATTTACCCAGCGCAGTATATTGCCCTCCAGGTTTACTTCTCCAGCTATTGGGTTATCTACTGTAGGTACGCTGCCATAATTAAACAAAGACTCTGAAATATCTTTGGCCAGTGTGGAATATATGCGTGATTCTAAGTTTCTTATAAATTTCGCTAAAACTGTATTTTCAGCTTCGCGCTCAGCTTCTTCCAACCTATCTTGGACGTCCTGGGCAATCTTTTCTTTGCGGGTTCGCTCTTGTTCGTCAATTGTAAGATAATGAGCCGATTGATTTATGCCACTAAAACTAGGATTGCCAAACTTATGTACTAACTCGTCGGCTAATATTTGTTGTACAAATACAGCCCCAAATAAAATAATACCAATAGCTGCTACAACGCGAATGATTAAAGTTTTTTCTGCTTCTTCCTTTCTGCGCTTCAATTCAGCGTTACTTGGCCTTCCTCTCTTCTTTTTCATCTGGTTTTTGTTCTCGTAACTCCAAAACAGTGTTGACTTTCTCTTGCAATCTTATCATATCCTGATCTAACAAACGTAATTGGTCGGTCAGCCTTATTATTGTTGCCTTCATATCTTGCACGGCCGGATCAATAATATTGGTAATTGTTTGCCAGACAAAATAAACGAAATAGCCCAGGCCCACCACCATAACAACAGGAAAACCAAAATCACCGACTATCTGTACAATATCCATTTAGTCTCTTCTGGCGTCAATCTTTCCGTCTTCTACAAAATTTTCTGCTCTGGCAATTCGTTGTAAATCTGGTGAAATGTTCAAGGCGCTAGATACGCTTGTGTCTATGCGTATCATGTCGTTGTTCATTATTGAGGCCCTAGTAATCAGCATCTTAGATATGCCCTGGACCGTTTTAATTTCGTCAACCAAACCGGTCATAAGCTGGCGCATAACTAAAAAGATAAAGTAACCCATTATCAAGCCGCTTGCGATAGGGAGGCCCAATTCCGCAATCAGATTGAATGCGTCCATGGTTAGTCTTCGCCTTTAAACTTCTTCGATTGTCCAGATGTTCCGGCGTAAATGCCAAATACTGCGGCCATAGCTCCTGTTACAACAGAAACTAATCCGGCTTGTTCTAAATTAGGCTCTGGAATAGTCATAAACCAGGTAATAACCTTGTAAAGCAAAACGATGTATACACCAACAAATATTCTGGGAAATATACGCCAGGCATCTACAGTCTTTGCAAGATGTATCCATTTTTCAAAAGGATTGATTCCGCGCTCGACTGTGGTGGTCCCGACTTCTACTTCTAGCTCTATTTTCTTTTTGGTTACTTCTTCGCTCATAAGAATACAGCTGCGCTAATGATAGTAGCGACTATAAAAGGGTAAACGCCCCATAAGAGCATTTCTAGTTTTTTAAATTTTGCAGATCCTTCGTCGAGCCGTTTTTCTATGTACTCATATCTAATTGTGCATTCTCGCTCGTGAGCACGAATCTCTGCTAAAGCTTCGGCACCTTGGTCCATGTTACTGTTTAGCTTTACCGATATTTAACGCTGCTATTTCAATAATTTTGTACAAACGTGAAATTAGCGCATCATCCTTCGGGGTTGGGGTAAGGCTACAAATAATGCTGGCCGCGCAAACGATTCCAGTGACCACTCCTACCAATTGTGTAATTATTTCCATTATTCTTCTCCCGCCTCATTAGAGGCTTTTTTTACTCTTATAGTTTCATAAGATTCATCAACGTCCGGTGTAGATTCATCATCACCAACGTATTGTCCTTTGTCGTTCCTGGCCCTAACTTTTTTTCTTTCAGTGCCTGTTACGACGTCAAGTAATTTATTCCACCAGCTCATTGTTCTTCCGCAGCTGCTTGTTCAGCTTGTTTGTTAAGTTCTTCTTGATTGTTGCGCTCTTCTTCAGATTCTTTTTTTGTTGTTTCAAGCAAAGCATTTTCGTGAAAATTTAGTGAGGGCGTAAGGTCGTCAATTTCAAATTGTAATTTTGCAATTTTGTTTCGCAAACTAATGACGTGATTTTTGTGGTGGTGTTGTACTGGCGTAAGATCACCGTCTTTTATTTCTTGGTCGCCGATTTGGTGTTTTTTTTCTTCAGTCATAATTATGCCATATCCACTTCATTGGCTGATTTTCTAGCAGCCTTTACTTCTGCTGTCCAAACTGCGTTTGCTATTGCCTTTACTTCTGCTGATTCGCCAGATATGTCTGTGTCTGTATGTGTAAATGTATCATCAGCATTTTTTACTGTACTTACACATTGGACAACGTGTCTATGAAAAGACCTAGAAATTTCTAGACCATCTTCTTTAATTACAGTAGCAGTACGTACTTGTAAATCTTTTCCATCTCCTAATATCTCTATTTTATCTTGTATTACTTCTTTTGTTATTGCCATTTTTTTCTCCTTGTCTAGAGTCCACTAGACATAATTATTAATCTACTGGATAACATCCACCAATGTTTACATAGTAACCAGTACCTACATCAGAATATGAGTGAAGACCATCTAATCTTGCACCTTCGTAAAATCTTACTTCTGCTCCTCCTGACAGAATTGATGCTGCAATTAGTACATTACCTGACGTTGTTCCATATCCTGAATCTGGAAATGAGCCCAATGATATTTGTCCTGTACTTCCTGTATTTGTAAAAGGTAAACCTACTAAAGTTGTACTCCCACCATAACTACCTTTATTTGTTAAATAAAAGTGTGCGTTTATAAAACACAGTCCACCTACTTTTCTGTAATAAGCAGAAACAGTTGATTGTGCATGTGAACCTGCTGAACCACTAGTACCTCTTAAAGAAGCACTCCAAGTACCTTCTTCATAATCGTCAAGTAAGTTTGCTGTTGCTGTATCGCTACCAAAAGTTATACCAGAAGCAACTTGAATATTTTTATTATTAAAAATAGTCATAGCTGTACTCGGCGCAGCATTATCTGCTACTTGGAAGTACATATGACATTTACGCGATTCAGCATCTCCAGACCCTTGCTCCATATATATCTGAGCTACAGATTGTTCTGCTGAGGCACCATCTGTTAAGAATCTAAAATAACCAGCTCCTCTGCCAGTTCCAGAGTCAGAAAATATATCCTGGAAAACTTCTACGCCCGTACCTTTCACCCTAGAATAATTATTACTTACATAATTCGTGTGGTGACTATCGTCTGTATCAAATAAACTTGAACCCATTTGGGTGCCGCCACTATTGTGGTATATAAGTCCAGTGTTTGCATCAGCTGCTCCGCCTTCTAAAGTTACATAAGTATCGCCAGAATCTTTTATATGAAGTATGCTATCAGGTGCAGCATGTCCCATTGCAATATTACCTGTATTGCCTTGTAAGAAAAAAGCATTAGCGTCATTGTCCGATTCAACTCTGAAGTCTAGGTCTATACTGTCTTCATTAAGCACAGTTTCAGTGTTTATCATGTTAATTCTAGACGCACCAGAACCAGCTACTATGGTAACTATTTCAAGCTTGCCATCTTCTGTTCCGTCTGAAGCGTCAACAATTCTTCCGTCAATAACAGCGTATTCAACATCTTGGGAATTATCGTTTCTGCCTCTAAAGTGTATGTCACCTAAATTATCAGAATCTGCTGGTGAACCTGAGTTTCTGTATAAGGTAATGTTTGGTCCAGAGCTTCCATCAGCATCTGTAGAAACTATTGTTAAGACATCTGAGTTATCTGCTACTGTAATAGTCATACCAGCAGACGAGGTTATAGCGCCATCTACTTGTAATGTAGAAGCCATGTCCACAGCGCCGTCTATATCTACAACATCTAAGTTAGCTGTGCCATCTACATCTATGTTGCCTGAGATGTCTAAACTTGCCGCAATAATTTCGCCACTAGCATTAATTGCACCATTAATGTCAATTGTGGTGGCTGCAATTTGTATCTCTGTATCTGCAACCAGATCAAGCTGCCCGTCAGCGCTTGATTGTAAATAGATTGCATCATCTCTAAATTGAATTTTATTGTTTGTAGCCATGGTTACGGCTGCTGCTATATTGGTAGCGCCGTCAATGTCTACAATGTCTAGGTTGGCTGTGCCGTCTACATCAATGTCCCCAGATATGTCCAGGGCGGTGCCGATCAGGGTTTGTGTGAATGTTACCTGGCCATTAGCAGCAATGGTCATAGCATCTACGTCTGAGGCAGATCCTATTGTCTTGCCGTCACCAATAATAATGTCATCGGTACAGGTCAATATACCTGTTACGCCCAGGGTGCCACCTACGGTCGCATCATCTGTTACAGTTAAATCGTCTTGTACTTTAAGATCTACGGCGCTGAAACTAGCAAAAACATCTACTACAGCTGCACCCGAACCCGCGCCATCTAAATAAACTGCTTTGGTGTCGCCAGCTGGTATTGTTATGTTTGCACCACTGCCTTGAGAAATAATAATGTTTTGAGATCCGCTTGTTGCGTTCTCAATATAGTGCAGTCGGTTAATTGTGTTTGGGCCAATCGTAATCGTACAGGCAGAATCCAGTGTTCCTGTGTACTTGATGTACATGGCTCTACCAGGATCCGTGGCTCCGTCGGCTACAGTTGTGGTATGTGTGTCGGCGTTGGTTGTTATACCTTCTGTGCCATAACCCAAAGCTTCGCCAATCAACTCTAAATTGACGTTTGTTTCTGTTCCCCAGGTACCCGAAGATTCTCCAGTACCTATCTCTTTTAATCTTAAATCGTTAACATACGTTGCCATATTTTAATCTCCGTAATTTGCAGTATAGCAAATTTTTTTTATGCTGCATCTCGGCCAGCAATTATTTCTACATAGCCTGGTGTTTGGCTATCATCTATTGTAGCGTAATTTGGTGTCTGGTCCGTATCTATTTCCCCATAGACCAAAACCGCCCCTAAAGCGGATTGTATTTCGACACCGGTCAGCTGCACATTTGCAGCGGCATCGGTTGTAACAGTGCCCAAGGCAGAAGTTACTGCCTGACCCGTAAGCTGCACAACGGCGTTGTGAAAAATAGTTACAGTGCCCAGGGCAGAAGTTATGGCCTGTCCTGAAATTGATACGTTGGCTGCCGCGTCTATTGCTGGTGTGCCAAGCGCTGAAGTTATTGCAACGCCAGTGGGCTGCACTATGGCTCCGGCTACAGTAGTAACTGAGCCAACAGCTGAAGTTATTGCAACACCGGATGGCGAGACATTGGCTGCTGCGGATGTTGTGACTGATCCGATCGCTGAAGTTATTGCCTGGCCAGAAACCTCTACTGGTAGGGCTGTACCCCACGCTCCTTGATCCCAGGTTCCTCGACCCCAGCCATTAATATTGGCCATTAACTAAGGTCCGTTTTTGCGCTTTCTAGCTGTGTTTTTATACCTTCTAAGCTTTCCCTTACTGGGTCAGTCATAAAATCATTGGCAAGCATTGATGTTATTTCGTCCAGGGCAGCTTGTATTTTTTGTAAGGTCGTCATAATGCGTATCTCCTAAGTCCTAACATTATAGCCTTAACTTAGCAAATTTACGAAAGACCTTGAAATTTCCTATTTAATATCTTACGCACCTTGGAATAATGAAAGTCCTGGTAACCTTCGTGGGTTGATGAAACTTGCTTGGCAATACGCTTTGCACCCAGGCCACGCTTAGCACAGGCGTGTATGGTTTTGATTACTGCTTGCTCTTCTGGTATCTCGACCAGCTTCATTCTGCGCTTGAGTCGATTGCCCGATTTCACCTTTTCTTCTATGCCCTCATATCCAAATGGCACAGCACCACCGATTGAGTAGCCTTTTTCTGCCCAGGCAATCTTGCCTTCTTTAAACTTATCCACCGTGGACCCGTGCTCAATCTCAGCTACGGCACTTAGGACCATAAGCATGATCTTGTTAACCATCTCGTTCATATCAAACTTAGATCGAAGGCCACACTCGTCTTGTGATTTTGGATAAACTACTGGCACGTCGCCAAACTGCTCACACAAATACAGGGTAATACCTGTATCTTCCAGGACCGGTATGGTCTGCAACATATCGCCAGCTGACCTGGAAAGTCTGTCAATCCTGGTGGCTACTATCACATCATGGCGATCGATCACATCGGTCATGGCCTTGCAGCGATTACGCTCAAGTATGGGCACGGTTCCAGATACACCGTCGTCAATAAACCATTCGTCAACCTCACGGTTGTACTTTTCTTTGATGAAGTTAGCGATTAGGTCCTTTTGTGTCTCCAGGCTGATCCCGTTTTGCGCTTGCTCCTGGGTAGATACTCGGCAATAGCCGTAGACGTTGTTGATTTGTTTGATTGGTTTCATGCTACTTCTCCGGTTTTGCGATCACGGCACTTGAAGCCGTAACGGGTTATTTCGTCGTAGATCCTTTTCCAATCTACAGTTAATGACAACCGGCCCTGGGCATAATCACCCACGATCAGCTGGTCATCTTTTAGCAGCTGCACCGAAGTGTATGCTCGGTGCGTGCCGGTAAACTTGATTTCGATGCCGTGCTTTTTACAGGCACGGCGCACTCGGTTATAAAATACTTTGTTTTCTGCTACGCTCATAAAATGCTCCTTTATCTACATTATGCACATCGTGTCGTTAATTGCAACTATTTACACAATATTGCACAAATTAATTTTGGCGTGTTAAGGTGTTATAATTCTTATTTGGGAGATAATATGAGTAAAGGATCTACACCACGTCCGCATGATGTTGATAAGTTTCAAGAAAACTTTGAAAAAATTTTTGGCAAAAAGCGCGAGGCTAAGAAACCTAAAAAAAGGGAGAAGCCGAATGGGTGATGTTATATATGTAGATTTTTCACAGGACAAGGCTGTTAATGTGTGGGAGCTGCATCAACCTATCAACAATACTGATAATGATTATGTGATGGCAATTCGTTGTCCAGATGTAAACTACCACGAGCTAATAGCGCGTCGGGTAGAAAAACTTAATTGGATGGGTGTGTCTTATAAAATCTTTTTGGATGGTGAGTTAGTTCACCATGAAGAACATCTGAATCTATAAGCCTTTTGTCGTGTTGCGGTTGATGTTATTCACCAGGCCGCTGAACATCTGGTCGTTTCTTTTTTTAAGATCCGGTTTTACTACCGGCTTTAGCTGGGACAAATCCCTCGTAGAGATTTTGTGGTAGCCAGCCTTCTTTACGGGCTTTATCAAGCTCATTTGTGGCCTCCTTCAATAGTTTATTATAATCGTATTCTGGCAATCCTGACAAGTCATTGCCAGCATCAAAAGCTTCACCTGGTCCCCTAGAGTTATCAATAACTCGTATATCAACATTAGGGTTGCCTTCATAATGTTTAGCCAGGTCTTTAATTGTTTCAATAGATCTAACGTGGGTCCCGACGTGAATGTCAACAGGCACGGTGCGTCCCATTCGTTTTGCTCTTTGTACAGCACCACCACCAAACTCACCTCCACCGGTCAAAGCTTCAATTGGATCTCTGTATACATAGGCGATTGTTACATCTTTGCCAGCGTCCAGGGCTTCATCAATCTTTTTCATTGAGCTTGGGAATCCCGCAAGATTCGTGTCGTAAACAATTTGTGATCTTACAGTTTTTTCTAATAAAGTATCTGCCAGCGCTGTGGATTTTCCAGCTCCGGTTCCGCCACCTGTAAATAACACCTCGTTGAATTTACCAGGTCCTGGTGGTTCTGTAAGTAACTTGGCGTAATAAGCTTTGGTGAATGCCGAGGCGGGTTCGTGAACCGCAGCACTTAATGTTCTATTGCCCGCATAGTCTGGGCTTAGCTCTCTGGCTAAGTCAGTGTTAATAATTCTGCCACCATCCGAGTCGGGTAAGTTCCTATATTGATCGATCGCGCCGTCTAGATCTGCATTTAGCTGTTTGGTAAACCTGGTTTCAATTTCTGCCATTTCTTTCGGCAGCTTTGTATCGGGCGTTACCTTCAATGTGGTCGCGCCCCTGGGCAATGCTCCTATGCCCTGGTCAATTTCGCTAACAACATTAACATTGGTAGGTTTAAAACCTGTTTTTAGTGTAAGGTGAGCCTCATTGTCAAATATGTCATCCAGCTGCAATTTG
>Ga0181420_1000883_pt1 | contig 11607 bp, 8 predicted proteins | sample 43SPOviralmetaG_FD_130145 | JGI IMG/M metagenome (GOLD analysis project Ga0181420, IMG submission 130145) | Marine viral communities from the oligotrophic San Pedro Time Series (SPOT) site, San Pedro Channel, CA, USA - 43 SPOT_SRF_2013-05-22 | ecosystem: Environmental > Aquatic > Marine > Strait... | reverse complement strand
TAGATATTTATAATGATATACTGGATAAAGAAACAAAAATAAAAAATAGAATGTTAAAAGTAAGTTTAAATAAAATGAAAAAAAATTACTTTAATAATATATTATTACATTAAATAATTAATATTAAATATTTAACATTAAAAAAATTATTTAAATATAATATATATATTATAATTAAAATGGGTAAGCGTTCTTTATTCGATATTTACTTTTTAGATTATCGTTTATTTAGTTCTAATACTAAAAATTTAGTGGATATATTAAATGAATTATCTAAAAAAGATAATAGAATTTTACCAAATATTAGAACTTTTAAAAATGGGGCAGTTAAAAACGATAAATTTAATAATAATAACTGGAAGAAGTTAATAAATAAAATAGAAGGTTCTAAAATAATTCCTATTAATATTAATGAATTACTCGGTTTTAAAAATGATAGTGAAAGAAGGAAAAAAGAATATCAAAATAAAAAATATTTTGTTTTAGATACAATACTATATAATAAACAAACTTCTAAAAATTCTTTGGAAGATATAACAAATGAAAAACCAATATATAAAGAAATTACACGAAAAAAAAGTGAAGATAATGGTGAAGATAGATATTTAAAAACTTATAATAAGAATTTTAAATGGAATACAGAAAAATCAAAAATAGCAAAAGATAAGCGTTTAAAAAATATACACGAAGAACCACAAGAAGAACTCCATGAAAATAAAAATGTTATTATTGATTGATATGTATAAGTATATTTTATTATCATTTTTCTAATAATTTTTTAATTAGTCTATTTTGGATATAATTAAAATCATCTCTGAAATTTTCATCATTACAAAAAGGACAACAACCATTTTTTTTACTTTTTAAAATATGTTCGACAGAACAACTGACGCAAATAATGCTATTATTACAACAGAACCGGTTAAAATATTCATTTTTTTCATTAAAACATATATCACAAGTTTTTAAAGAATTATAAGTATCACAATATTTTTTAAGGGTTTTATCATATATATCTGTATCTAAATAATTTTTACTATTGATATAGTATTGTTTATCAATTATTATATTGATAATATTATCTAAATCGTTATTATAAAATTTGTTTAATGAATTATTAATATTAGTTATAATATTTTCATCATTGTTTAAAATATAGATTATAAAGAATTTATAAAATTCTTTATTTGATAGATTACAATTAATAGAAGATTTTAATAATTTTATATTCTGTTTTAAATTGTATTCTTTCTTATTATAATTATTATAATTTTCAGTATCTATTAAGTTTTTAATATTAAAATTTACGATATTAAAATATAGTGTTTTTATAAATTCTTTTTTAGCATCAGTTAATTTTTTAAAGATATTATTTTTTGTTAAATATGGAAATTCGTGTTCTATCTTTATAAATTTCTCAACAAAATTAAGAAATAAATTTATAAGTGTTTTTTCGGTTCTAAATAATTTTTTTATAACTAATTTAATATATGATTTAAAAGAATTTTTATTTGGATTTGGTGGTATCGTATCAGTTTTCTTTATATTATCATCTAAAATATCTTTTCTTATCATTTTAATATATCCATTTTTTAACAATATATTTTCTATATTGATATTTAAATTTACACTTTCTTTTTTTATTAATACATCTTTTAATTTAATATTATCTAAACATTCGGTTATATCCATTATATCACTACTATTAATAGACATTTTAATTATAAATCTTTTTTATATCTTTGATATCACTTTAATGCTTCTCTTATTATAAAATGTAATTTATTTTTAAATAAAATAAAACGATTATTTAATATTAAAAAAATCATATTCTATTAATTTTAGCTATTAGAAATTTATAAGAATTTATAAGAATTTATAAAGATATTAGAAATTTATAAGATTTTATAAAGAAATTAGAAATGTATAAAAATTAATAGAAATGTATAAAAATTTATAGAAATGAAAATATTATTTTTTAGTATTATACACTAAATTTGTAATGTTTAATTTTTCTAATATAATAATATGATATAATTTATCAATAAAATCGATTTTTCTTATATTTCTATATAGCTAGAAAAATACTAAAAAAACAATCTAATATAAGAAAATTACAATAAACATATCAGCAATTAAAGAATTCATCATTTATTATAATATATATTTATATTTTCATTTATTATAGTCGATAAGTCGAAAAAGTCGAAAAGTCGAAAAAAATATTTTTTATTATCTCAATGATATTATCTATAATACTTGATAAAGTATTTATTAATACCAAAAATTAATAATATTTTACTATTATTAATACCAAAAAATAAATATAGTTTTAGTATATTACAATTTCATTTATTATTGTTTTATATTTTTCTATAATCCATGGAGTATATTAAAATCGACCATTTCGACTTTTCGACCATTTCGACTTTTCGACCAAATATACAATAATAAATTTATCGTTATTATTGTTTTGTTGTTTTTATTGTTTTTGTTGTTAATACTTGATAAAGTATTTATTAATACCAAAAATTAATAATATTTTACTATTATTAATACCAAAAAATAAATATAGTTTTAGAATGTTATTATAGATAGATATATTAAAAAATGATATTTTTTTAGACCAATGCAAAAATCGACCATTCGACCATTTCGACCCTAAATAATAAAAAAATATTATTTTAACTATACCAAAAATTAATAATATTTTACTATTATTAATACCAAAAAAATAAATATAGTTTTAGTATATTACAATTTCATTTATTATTGTTTTATATTTTTCTATAATCCATGGAGTATATTAAAATCGACCATTCGACCATTTCGACCCTAAATAATAAAAAAATATTATTTTAAAATCTGTGGTATAGTTAAAATATTATTTTATTATTTTGTAGATTATTTAACACCCATCATCATTAGTATCTATAAAATTATAACTATTTCTGCCGAAATCATCTTGGAAATCTTCTTTAACTTTAATGAATTTGTAAACACCTTGTCCTTTATAATATTCATATCCATCATCTTTTTTTCTTAATGGTAAGTTTTTAATATATTCGAATTTTTTATTATATTTTTGCTTCATTAACTTTAAAATAATTAAATCAGTATTATAAGTTTTGCTTTTCTTAAATTTCTTAAAATAATCTAATATATTTTTCTTGTGTAATCTATCATCACTATTATCGCTAAATTCATATTTTTCTTCGAACATTAATTTAAATTCATCTACATCATCTGTATTTGTCCTATAATTTTTTTTATATTTTGTAAAATCAATCTCATCATCAACTGATATTTCTTCATCACCATTACCACCATATATTAAATAATATAGTAGTGCTACTTTGTGTCTTTCAGTTGTAAATTTATTAGTAATATCAAAATCTTTTAAATATACATTTTCCACTTTATAAGGGCAGTTCTCATCTTCTTTATTTAGAAGTTCTCTTTTCTTCTTTTCTTCTTCTAATTTTTCTTCATTATCACAGAATTTAGAAGTAAAAATCATTTCATTTAATCTTCTATAAGTTGCTTCATCATTATCTATATCAGGTAATTCATTAAAGTTAAAATTAAATTTCGATTTAACACTAATTTCCGCTTCATTTTGTTTATATAATTGCTTACATTTAATAGTTCCATTTTGACTTCCAGTAATTTCTTTAAAGAAACTTCTATCTACTTTTTGTCCTTCTATTTCTTCTATAAAGCAACATCTAATAGGATTACTATAAAGTTTAAAAATACTCTTATTTCTTGTAGCATTACCGGAGGCAAAGACATCTTTGTCGAGATTTTCCACATATATATCGAATGCTTTTTTAAATAACCAAAATAAAAGCGTTTTTCCATTTGCTCCATCTCCACTATTAAAAAGTTGTTGTTGATAATGGGTCTTTCCAGTGAGGTTATATAATAACCACTTTCGATAGAATAATCTATCTTCGATATTTGGTAATATCTTACTCCAATATTCTAACCAGTCTTTAATTTCATCAATTAATTCTTCCTTTTCGTAGTTTCCATTAAATTTTAGAGTTTTCGAAACTAAATTATCTTTTACTCTTTGGTAATATTTCTTATCTTTTAAGTTATAATATCCATCTTGATAATGAATATTATAATCTTCATCATCATTAATATCGAAAATTTTATATTTATCAAATTTTAACTTTTCACAATAATATCTCTCTAAAATTTCTTTTTTTAATCTTGTTTTAGTTGATTGATTACCAACAGAAATTCTACAATTTCGAGTTATCTTTTGTTTATTTGTAAAATTTTTTATATCATATTGTAATGTTAAACATTCTTCCTCTTCTTTCTCGGTTAGTTCTTCTTTCTTTTTTAAAATACTATATCTATTTTCTAATTTTAGTATTTGTTTAAATTCTGCGGTTTCTTTCAGTTTAAAGAAATCACCAAGATTTTTAGTTATACTATCTTTTAAAAGTGGATTGTCATTATTTCCATCATCTCTATCACGGAACCACTCTTGTCTTTTTTCTGTTCTTCTATTTTTATTTTTAATCTCTCGTTCATTATAAATATATACTTTATCATCATCACCTTCACTTCTCGACGATACACTGATATTTTCACCGAAAATAGTTATATATAAATTAGCAAGTGAAGCATCGTTGATAATATCAAAATCTAATTCTAAAAATTTTTGGAAATCTAAACATATATTAAAATAAATATCTTTATTGTATTTATAACACCAATATTTTAAAATATTTTCATCACATTTTTTAACATCATCAGGATAATCTCTATTATAGCAATAATCTATTTTCTCGTGTGCTGTTATATCATTATAATAATTAAATTTCCAACTAATTAATTTTAAAAATTCTTTATCGATATTTAAATTAATACCGCTCATTATCATTTTAGACCAGTTCTCATATTCATCAATTACTTCTTCGGGTAAAGTATTATATAAGTTCATTAAAAATTTTACTTCTACATCTTTTTCTTTTTTTATAATTTCACTTATTTTATCAGCAATATTACATTCTAACTTATCTTTTGGTTTATTATTGACTGGTTTATTATTGACTGGTTTATTATTGACTGGTTTTTTATTCACTGGTTTTTTATTGTAATTTTTTAATAATAATTCTTTAAAATCAGGAGGAATAGATTTAATTTTTTTATAATTTTTAAATTTATATTCATATTCTTCTGTATTAGATAAATTTTTATATTTTGTTGGTGGTGCTATAACAAAACCACCATCATTTCTAATATCTATATTTCCTAAAATACCTGTTGTTTGTTTTAAATCTTTATCGTATTTAAAATAGCAATGAAATCCGTTTTTTGTTTTTATTGTTAAAGTGTTTGCTAATTTAAATTTCTTCTTTAAATGGTTATATTGTTCGACTTCATCAAAATCGACAACTACAATATCATTAATTTCACCAGTAGGAATACAATAACCATTTAAATTTTTTAATGGTGTATTTAAATATAATTTTTCATCTTCTTTTTTTTCTTTTAATTCTTCTAAATTATAATAATTTATTTTATTCCAATTATTCCAATGTTTAGGAAGTATAGGGGTTTTTTTTCCATTATCATCTAAATTTAATATACATCTAAACATCTTTAATTTATTAAATTCCTCTAAATCTTCTTTTGTTTCTTTTGTTTTTTTGGGTTTTTTTGGTTTTGGTTCATTTTTTGGTTTATTTTTTTTAACACTTACATCGTCATTATTTATAGATTTTATAGTTTTTTTATTAGACTGCTCCGTCTTATCGTTAATGTCGTCTAATAGATTTCCATTTTTTTGAGTTTGTATCATTTTTTATTTGTATAATATAATATAATATTTTATTTTTAAATCAATTTTTAAATTTAAATTTAATTTAAATACAATATTAACAAATAATTAATAAATAATTAACAAATAATTAATAACTGATTATAACAATATTTAATAAATATTTAATTTTTTATAAACGATAATGGTGTTATAATTAATGTTAGAATTATTTATAAAAAAAATATGGTGATAAAAAATTCAATTTTTTTTTATATGTATAATATTAGAACTATATAAATTAAATGTTTTATTTAATAAAAATATTTAAAAATAAAATATCATATTATATTAATATAATAGAATAATGGGTAGAAGTGAAAATATAAAATATAAATACTTACTTTTAAAAAAAGACGATACATATTATTATAAATTTTATAAGAATTTAAAAAATATTTCTAATGATTTAGGTTTTATAAGTGAAACCGCATTAGTTAGCTATTTTAGACATCAACGAAAAATGAATGATACTAATGACGATATTAAAAGAAAATCTACTTTTAAATTAAAAGATTACAAACTAATTAAATTAAACGAACCATTTAAATTAATAGAAGAAGAAAAGAATGACCAGTTAATCACAATATACAATAAAAGAATTGAGGAAAATGTAGTGAAATACTACAATAATATAAATTCTAATAATTTTATAATGATATGTTAAAAAGTTTTATTTATACTAATATTTTATTTTTTATTAATATTTAATGGAAATACCATTAATTATTATTCTATTTTTTGTGTGAGTTATATAACAAAGAATTTTATAATTTTATAAATCCATGTAGTATATAAAAAATGATCTATTTTTTAGACCAATGCAAAAATCAATAACATATATATTAAACTTTTATTCTATTTTAACACCGATAGTGTTATAAACCAAGATTTTTAAAAATAATAATAAATATTAATGGAAATACCATTAAATATAACTTTCGATTAAATATAAAATCGACAAATTCGACAGATTTCGACTTTAAAAATGTGTTTTGGTCGAAAAAAATATAACATATATATTAAAAATTATATTCTTTTTTAAACACTGATAAGTGTTATAAACAAAGAATTTTAAAATAATAATAATATTTCATTAAAATATAACTTCCACTTTTTCGACTTTAAAAAATGCTTGGGTCGAAAAAATCTAATACACCATATTAACAAAAATGAAACAAATTTAAATAAAAAAACGACCATATATATCTTTCTATTTAAATTACAAAAATATTATAAAAGAGTATAAATTCTTGATTATTAGCGATTTTCGACCTTTCGACCAATTCGACCCTAAATATCAAAAAGTTCTGTAAATTTTTTTTTTATTTTTTAAAATATATAAAATAGTTATTTTAACAATAAAAAATCTATATTATATATTTTGTATATTTTGTATATTTTTTATATTTTTTATATTTTTTATATTTTTTGAGATTATTTTAAAAATTGTGGTCGATTGGGTCGAAAAGTCGAAAAATATAAAATAGTAATATTCAGTTATAAGTAAAACCTCAATTAAAATATTTAGTTTCTCAATTAAATAAAAAATCGACCAATATTACATTTTCGACTTAATATTCTAATATTTATCAATTTTTCGACCAAATACTAAAAAATATCAAATATTAGTCAAATATTAGTCAAATATTAGTCAAATATTAGTAAAATAATAGCATTTTTATCAACATTTAAAAGTAATTTATCTTTTAAATTGTATTTATTGTGTATATTAAAGTAATTTATCAATACGATTATTTTTAGTTTTATCATTAAAATTGTGGTCGATTGGGTCGAAAAGTCGAAAAATATAAATTAGTAATATTCAGTTATAAGTAAAACCTCAATTAAAATAAGTAGTTTCTCAATTAAATAAAAATAGTCGAAAAAGTCGATTTTATAGATATGGTCGAAAAGTCGATTTTATAGATATGGTCGAAAAGTCGATTTTATAGATATGGTCGAAAAGTCGATTTTATAGATATGGTCGAAAAGTCGATTTATTATAATATACTCCATGGATTATAGAAAAAGTCGATTTTATAGATATGGTCGAAAAGTCGATTTATTATAATATACTCCATGGATTATAGAAAAAGTCGATTTTTGCATTGGTCGTAAAGTCGAAATATTAGATATATTAGATATATATTAAATTGAGATTTATTTAATAGATTTAAGAATATTTTATATTATAATAATTGATAATATAAAACAATATGTAAATAGCATTATTTATAATGTAGATTATATAATTGGTATTATCCCTTAATGATTAGAAACATTAAGATTATATGTTGTATAAACTTATTTTTTTCTAATTCTCTTTTTTTAATCTTTTTCTATTATTAGCGTTTTTCGACTATTCGACCAAAATAATATAAAATTATTCGAATATTAATATTTTAATAAAAAAAAATATATATATATATATTAATTAATCATTAATGATTTCTTTTACTATAAAAACTACAAATCCATTAATAAGAGAACAATTAAGAAACGATTTAATAAATATAATAACTAATGGATTATATAGTAATGATACAGAATTTATTTTTAAAGATAATGATAATTTTAATTTAGAACCAACTAATATTTTTTTAAAAGATAAACAACTCTATTTAAAAGATATATTAATACACTAAATTTTCGATATAATTAAAGATATCATTAATATTATCAGTTTTAATTAAATCGGTTTTTAAAACATTTTGTCTTCCTTTAATTTCGAATTTATCAAACGAATTAAAATAAAAGCATTTCTCTTTTAAACAATTATTAATCAATATAAATTCTTTAAATTGACCTTTACTTTTAGAATAATTGACTTCATCATCATATAAATAATTTATTTTTTTAGAAGTATCACAGAAAAGAGAGTTAAATTTAGCTGTGTCTGTTAATCTACATTTTAACTCTATCTGCGCTATTAAATAAGAAACGCCATTTATAACTTTAAAAAATCTATAATCGCAATAATTATAAAAATCTGTTTGTTCTATAATTATATTATCTCTATTAAATCTTTTTAGAAGCATTTTATAAAATATTTCTTCATATTTTAACCCTACTTTATAATTATCGATATAAAGTTTATTATTAGCATATATATTAGTAGAATGACCCATATTAAAAACAATTTATTTAATTTTACAAAATAAAAAAAATTATTATAAAAAAATAATATGAATAATGAATTAATTTTAGAGAGATTAAAACATATCCAAAACGAAATTTTAGAAATAACTAAATTAATATATTCACGAAATAATAATGAAGTTTTTAAAGTTAAAAAACCAATTAAAGATAATGAAATAAAATTAGAGGATATTTTAAAAGTTTGTGAAAGTGTAGAGAATGAAACAAAAAGAGAAAAATTAAAGAATAAGAAAAATAATAATAAAAAAACAAATCATTCTTTACCCGAAGATATTGTTAAATTTGGTGATAATTTTAATAATGATAATATAAAAGAGTTTTTTAATTCTAATAAAAATGATCTTGTTATAAATGAAATTTTAAATCCAATTGATTTAATTGATAAAAATGAAATTCATGAAGATAATGAAAATGAAGATAATGATATTATAAATGAAATTTTAAATCCAATTGATTTAATTGATAAAAATAAATATATCTAATAAAAATGGTTATAAAATTAACTTTGGATTTTTGCATTGGTCTATAATAATTTATTTTTAAAACAAGTTCTAAAAAGACGTCTCAAAACGAGTTCTAATAAAGACGTCTCAAAACGAGTTCTAATAAAAGACGTCTCAAAACGAGTTCTAAAATATTATTCTTTATTTTGCTCTCTTTTATAAACGCCTCTCGCCATCTCGAAAGAATGGAGCATTCTATTTGCCAATTCTTTCTGTAATTTAACACTTTTATTTTCGTTAAAATAAGTTGTATATGCTCTTCTAATATCATTAATGCCGATATTTTCATTTTTATTTAAATATTTTTCGAATATAGCACTTATTTTTTTAGATAGTTTAATATCTTTATAAAATTCTGATTTTGACTTACCAAAAAGAACTTTCCAATTATCATTATATTTTTTTAATATCATATCATTTAGATATTTTGGAAGTTTATATATTCTTTTACCGAATACATCCAATGAACTTTTTTTATATTGATTTAAATGGAATGTAGCGTCATTTACATTATAATAATTAACATTCTCATTATCCATTTTTTTATTAGTTAAAATTACTTGACCGAAATTATCACGAATTGGTAATTGTCTATATAAATTTATTAAAATCTTTTCATCTATCGTAGGTTTTAAAATTGTTGTATTTTCTCCATCTTTAATTTCTATTTCATCTTTATTAGTTATATCATCCACTAATTTTATAAATTCTTGGTAAGTAATTTTTAATTTATCGAACAAAACCTTATCTTGTATTTCATTATTTTTTATTTTTTCAGTTTCTTTTATAACCTGATTAAACCTATTAAGAACATATTGATTTAATTGAGATTTAATTGGTTCATATCGAAATAATTGATTATAGAATATAAAATCACTAAAATATGACGCTTTTGTTTCTTTTTTTCGAGCATTAATATAACTTCTTTTTTTAATATCATTAATAATTTCATTTATTTTTTCTTTATTATCTTTATTATCGATAATATTTTGTATATTTACCCATATATCCATTCTTTTGGCTTTTGCTATATAAATAGAATATGTCTTAACATTAAGTTTTTCACCATCTTTTTTAACGAATGAATTAATGATATCATTAATTACTTCTTCACTTATTCTTCTTTTCATTCTATTCATTCTTTCTTCTTCTTTCTTCTTAATAACAAATAAAAACGCATTTCTAATTTTAATAATATCACTTTCTTTATAATTTTCTCCTGTTTCTAATAAATATTTTTTAACATCGTTGATATTATAATCATTCATTAATTCTTTATTAATATTCATCATTCTATTTTATATTTATATAAGATATTTTTTAAATCATTTTTAAAAACATTTTTTAAATCACATTTTATAATTATTTTAAAATCAAAGTTTTTTATATCTATTTCATGGAGATATTATAATATTATAATTATTATATCTATAATTATAACAAAACTAAAATAATTTAGATATTATTGGTCGAAAAGTCGAATTGGTCGAAAAGTCGAAAATATATGAAAAATTTAATCATTAAATGTTGTGAGTAGTGAATTAAGTGCCAGCAAACGACGAAACATTATTTTAAAAATGTTGCCTCTCTGTATCAAGTTTTGACCTATTTATAAAACATTTATAGAAATGTTGTATTATTGTTCCAAGTGCTACCATATTTATAAAACATTTATAAAAATGTTGTATATCTCCAAAATTTGAAGGCGTGGAAGAAAACATTAAATTAAATATTTAACGAAATTGATATATTTTTAAAAGAAATGTAAGATATTTTTAAAATATATGATAAAAATAATAAAGTTATTATTTTTTGCTTTTATTTCATTTTTCTAACTGGATAAAAAAGAGAAAAAAAGAGAAAAAAATATTTATTATAATTATCATTATTTTTAGTTATAATTAGTGCTTTTTTTTAATGATTTTTAAGACAAACCGAAAGCATTAAATTTTAAATTTGTTAAGATTTTTAAGACCATAAACCTCATTATTTTTGACTTTTTTTATCAACTTTTTAAGACCAAACACTCATTATTTTTGACTTAAAATATCAACTTTTTAAGATTTTTTAATACATTTTTCCAATCGTAATAACTAG
>Ga0181420_1000881_pt1 | contig 11610 bp, 25 predicted proteins | sample 43SPOviralmetaG_FD_130145 | JGI IMG/M metagenome (GOLD analysis project Ga0181420, IMG submission 130145) | Marine viral communities from the oligotrophic San Pedro Time Series (SPOT) site, San Pedro Channel, CA, USA - 43 SPOT_SRF_2013-05-22 | ecosystem: Environmental > Aquatic > Marine > Strait... | reverse complement strand
TTTAAATAAATATTAATAATTATTGAGAGGTAGCGACACAACAAAAAAGTTCACTTATTTAAGAGGTAACGGCAATAACCACGAAATTCCATATACTAATACAATTTTGCTAAATAAGAGGTAATGACACAACGTGAGCAGGTGAATTGATCAAACGATGCTCCCAACACCGAAAAAAGTTTAATAATATAATATAATATAATATTTTAGAGGTAATGACAATAGACACGCGAGACTTATATACTAATACAATTTTTTTAAATAAAGGGTAATGACAATTCGATTCCTAAGCTCTTATAGTTTAGAGGTAAGAGACACCGCTCAAGTACTATAGGTAAAAGACACTGAAAGAACGAGAAACATTTTAGAGGTAAAAGACATTCTCTCGATGAGAAGACACTAAGAACAAGACTCCAAATATACTAATACAATTTAACGAAATAAAGAGGTAAGAGACACTGTGAAACTATGTTTGCGTTTTAGAGGTAATGACAATGTCAGAGAGTAACTAACGTATGCCGATCTGTGTAGCGATTCTATGGTTCTTTTTAAATAGTAATATTTTTAAATAATTATTAATAAATATTGAGGTGAGAGACAATAAATACCATCGAGTAAATAGTAATACTTTAGAGGTAAGAGACAACTGTAAAGTTTTCAGGTTTTATTATTGACAACAATCTATAAAACAAATAATGTATAAAAAGCATAACTGCTATGCATACTAATTAGTTCTGACATATCGTTCATCATTGGAAGAACTGGCCCCCCACTTCGGGGGGCTTTTTTTATTGACATGTGTTTATTATTTTATTAAGATAAAGACACGATGAACGAAGTTAAATCAGTACCCCTAGATAAAATACAACTCGGTCAATATGAAATAGTAGTTTCTATAAATAAAGAAGACCGCGAAGATAACCCCTACCGCGTAAAACTACACTCTATAGATAAAGAGCTATCTATGGAGGATATGTTTGTTATAGACCGATACCTTGTAACAGAAGGCTTTAAAGAAACGTGGGATGAAATAGCATTACATCTTAACGAAGATAAAGAACTACAAGATAGCGACCTGATTTCAATATTAAAAGATAAATTAAATTAATTAAAAAAAATTATTTACATTTATTTATAAAGAAATTAATATAGGGACATGGCTAGAGGTAAAACAAAAGGTGCGACAAGCTTTATAGTCGTTACCTTAGATCAACTAAACAATGTACTGAAGCCGAATGCCAACGTGATGGTGAGCCGTAAGTTTGCCGAAGCGTTAGGTCTCGAAGGTACTCAAACAACTAGCACTAAGCAAGATATCGTAGCTAACAGTAATACTGTAGAAGTAGAAACCGTCGATTTTTAGCTTGTGTTAAATTTATAAATTAATTAATATAGAAAACAGATGAACGATTATTTCCAAAACGTTGTCAGTCAAGAGGTGGCAAAAGGGCAAGCTTCCTTTTATTTAGATAATTATCAGAAGACTAACGTCTTACCGCACGTTCTTCTTACTGCGGGCAAAGGTATTGGCAAGACGCATTTCGCGAAAGAGATTGCGCGTAACTTGACTCCTTTCGAGGCAGACAAGAAACCAATGCGTATTATCAATTGTTCCACGATTAAGAATGTCAAAAGCTTTTTCAATGATATCGTGTTGAAGTTTGTGGTAAACCAAGAGGCTACTCTTTTCTTTGACGAAGCTCACAATCTCCCGAAGGATGTTCAGGAGACGATGCTGACTATCATGGAGCCTAACACTAACGATTATAACGAGTGGATTTGGGAAGATGCCGTTATAGAGTTTGATTTTCGCCGCGTCTCTTTTATTCTTGCCACGACTGACGTTCAGAAGCTGAAAGACCCTCTGATTGATCGTTGCCGTAGAATCTCTCTGGAGAATTACTCTGCCGACGAGTTGGAGAAGATTGTTCTTATCAAGAGTCCCGACATTGGATTCGAGGATGGTGTGATGGATCAGATTAAGACTGTGTTTCGCGGGAATGCCCGTAACGCTGTTAGTATCGCGAATGATATCAATTCCCATTGTGCCGCTAAAGGCGATAACTATTTTGGCTCGGACGATTGGGATAAGATTCAGTATCAGGTGGGATATTTCCCTCTGGGTCTAATGTCTGAAGAGGTGAAGGCTTTGGATATCCTTTACGGTAAGACTAAACCTTGCTCGCTTACTAACTTGGCCTCGAAGCTGATGCAGTCTCGCGATGTCGTGCAGAAGAATATCGAGATGTTTCTCCAGTATCATGACCTGATGGAGATTGGCGCGGGTGGTCGTTCGATTACCGTGAAAGGTCGTAAGTATGTTGACTCTCTCAAAGCTTGGAAGGATGCGCGAGATGAATATCTCTCAGAGGCTGAACAGGAGACGTTTGAGAGTGAGTCAGACAAGCCAGTGTATGCAGAATATCTTATAGAGAAGATGTCTTACGATGGAAGAGTCTAGAGGTAGACGACAATTAATTGCGGTTGAGATAATAAATACTTGATTCAAAATAATAAATAAACAATAATACAAACATGAAAAGAAAATATAAATTAGAAATTGAAGTTGACGCCGACGATAACGTGACCCATGTCAGCAGGGTGCAGGTGCAGACTCCACTCGATGTTTCAAATAAAGTGGATGGTATTTCTGAGGTTACGCCTAAGCAAGGGTGGAGACCAGTAGATAAGCGTGAATTTACTTATCGCGTTCTAAATAATGTAGATCGCTTTGTAGCTAAATAATAACGTTTCTACCGCCCACGGAATAGAGTCGTAAGAGAGTTGCGAACGGGGTATAGTACGTACCCTCTATTGAACACCGCTGGGCTTACTTTCGAGGTAAATGACATTACTGACGTATTACGCGCTTTTAGTTTGAGGTAAATGACATAGAACCCTGGCTCAAATACAAACGCCAGATTTTCCAAATAAATACGGCCAAATACTAGCGCAATATTTGCGAAATAATACCTTCTAAATATCAAATAAAGACTTAATAGTTTATACATAAGTCTTATTATCTTTTTATCTTTGTTCTAATACCTATAGAGAGAATAAACAATCTTAATCTAGTATATTAATAAACTAATTATATAATTTTTATAAAGTACACGTTGGCACGAAAATTGCAGCACGCGCCATGCCACCCTGTACCGTCAAGCTTAAAGTGTTATTTCTTCCCTTAAAGTTTTATAAGAAAAAGCTTGTAGGGAAATTAGAATTGGTTTAAGATAATCTCACTGGTTAGGAAAACATTAACAAAGTAATAGAAAGAGAAAAAACGATATGTCTAGAAAAGTAACTCAAAGCAGCGACTATGATTTCCAAGCTGAAACCGTGCGTCTGCTTACTCCCGAAGGTAACAAGTCGAGCGTGTTTCTAAATCGCCGCGTTGATAACCGTGAAGAGCTTGGCACTTGCACTGAGCATTACGGGCTTGTTCAGAATTCCGATTTAATTAATCGTGCTGATGAGGCTCTTGACCGCCGAGGCATGACTGATTACGAGCGTAAAATTTACGTTACGGATAACGGTTCCAAACTTCGCGCTATTTACGATTTTAAGCGTGACGCTGATAAGCTGGTTGTGCCAGAGGTTGGCGATGAGATGGGTTTTCGTCTTATCGTGCAAAACTCTTTTGACCGTTCGCTGAAAGTTTCTTTCGCGTTGGGTTTCTTGCGTTTGGCTTGCACTAACGGGATGACTACCCTTGAGCGTGAATTGGATATGGTAAAACGTCATACCAAAAAAATTGACATTAACTCTCTGCTGACTGATCAAGCACTTGGTGAGGCTCTGGCAAAGTTTGATGATGCGGCAAATGTTTATACCGAGATTGCTCGCAAGGATGTTACCCAACAGCAAGGCTTGAATGTTTTGCAGAATCTTCAGAAGAAAAATGTTCTTTCTGAAAAGATTCGCGAGGGTATCGCGTCAATCTGGAATAACCCTCGCCGTGATGAGGATGGCAAGGCGGGTGAAATGCGGAATCTTTACCAGCTTTATAACGCTGGCACTGAGTGGTTGACTTCCGCGCATCATACCGATTCCAAGGGTAACGAGCTTGGCACTTACGAGTCGCGCCGTTTTGAACTGGCGAATCGTGTTTCGACTTCAATGCTGAAAAACTTTGAAGCGTCGAGCCGTAACGAGTCGCGCTTTAACCGTTTGGTTCTCGCTCCTAAATCGGAAGCGATTGTGCAGACTGCATAGGCTACCCAGCCCCCCCTAAACCCCGCCTTCGGGCGGGGTTTTTTTATTGAAAAATTTTCGCTTTAAGGGTTGACACGGTGGCACAAAAACGGCAGCACGCCCCGTGCCACCCTGTACCAGATTTTTTTGTTGACTTAAGCGGTGGCGTTTTATATAATCAGCGCATGAAAAAGAAAACCCCAAAGGCGCGAGTCAATCCCGAAGGTCTAATGAATTCTGCCCCACGTATAGAAAAACCGAAGAAGGGAAAAGGCTCTTTTGAAAGGCAGAGCAAGCACAAAAAAAAGATTGACGGCAACGACTGAATCTGTATAATTGACGGCATATGAAATTACTAGGTATCGACTCAAACGCTAAGACGGTCAAAGGTCTTAAGAAAGGTTATCAAACGGCGATTATGTATCTTTCGCCAAGCAACGGCAGCGGTGTGATGAATACTTGCCCAGCGGCGAGCAAAGGTTGTCGTGATGCGTGCTTGAATACGGCGGGACGCGGTAGGATGTCGCCCGTGCAAGAGGCGCGTATAAACAAGACAAAGTTTCTTGCCGATCTTGAAGGCGAATTTATGCGCCAACTAGACAAAGAAACGCTTGCCCATATCAAACGCGCAGCGCGTAAAGGTTTGACACCATGCGAGCGGCTGAATGGCACGAGCGATATTGCTTGGGAGACTTATACTTTCGATGATGGCTCAAACATTTTCGAACGTCATCCCGATTTGCAGTTTTACGATTATACAAAGCGATTGGATCGCATGTTTAATTTTTTAGATGGTCACATGCCTCCCAATTATCATTTGACGTTCTCACGCAGCGAGACGACAAAGGATGACACCGTGAAAAGCATTCTACAAAACGGTGGCAATGTTGCGGTGGTGTATGGTGACACGCTTCCTGTTTGGGATTTTGGCGCGGAAGTGATAAACGGTGACGAAACTGATCTGCGGTTTTTAGACTCACGCGGAAAGGTTGTCGGGCTTCTTTACAAGCGAACCGTGGTTAAGAAAGACGAGACTGGATTTGTCTTGACTAATCGTGTCAAAAATCTTACAAAGGAGCTTGCATGAACGGATTCGCAATTATAGCAATCGCACTAGCAGTTTGGCTGCTTTACATATTCACCCCAGACGAAAGAGATTAAAAGATGAAGTTATTATATCAAAACTGCGGCTATAATGTCGCTGTAGGAATCGAAGGAACACAGAAAGAAATTAATACGCAATTTGATTCTTTCTTTAATCACGGCGCAATCGATAAGACTGCTGATCTCCAGTGGATGACACCGACTTTTGCTTTCGTGTGGACTGATGACGCACGGTTGAAAAAGTATCTTAGAAACTCAAGTTATCATATGATACTAAACCAAGCCGACGAATCATGGCTAGGCAAAGGCTTGAAGTTTGGCGCGACAGTAGCGCGTAAAATTAAAGCACTTGCAGAAGATCGCTGGCAAAAGCTTCTAGACAATAGAGAGGTTTTTGTAAGATATAAAAAAGGCGGCGAGTTTTATACTACGGGAATTGTAAGCGCGGAAAATCTTACAGATTGCGACGCCTAACCACCACGCCCCCGCGCAAGCGGGGGCGTTTTAAGGCTTGCAGGGTGGCACGGGGCGTGCTGCAAATTTCATGCCACCCTGTACTTCAAGGTTATTCACAAAATCAAAGAGTTATTCACAATAGCTTGACTTAGTTAAGAAACTGTAGTAGGTTATACATATGAAAGGGCAAGTACAAGTTTACCGCAACCTTCACCAGACTCTCGAAGATGGCACGAAAGTTTACAGCGTGAAGAATGATAAAGGCATTGTTGAGGATCACGTTACAGAGATTGCAATATCTCGGCCTATTTTGCGGGTAGGGCCAAAGGGTAATCAGCGAGTGCGCGACGAGGGTCGCAAGAATGTTCACGCTTACATTCAAGGCAAGCGTATGAGGGAATCCTTAATCGATGACCCTACCACTGGCATTCACCCAGAGGAGTGGATTCGAATCACCTACGATCCCCACCAACATAGAAGTTTTGTTTTGGTGCGAGACGATTTGACGAAGGAAGGCGAATCAAAAGCGGTTAGCGAAGCGTGGCTTATTGAGGTTCGCAGGGATGGCGTTTGGGCTTTTCTACCTTTGCTGAAAGAGTCGGGACGCACCGTAACTGTTCACGTTGAAGATCGTCACGCTTTGGTAAAAGAATAGTTAAAAAAGTATTGACCTAAACCTATAAAGAAAGTAATATAGAAACAGATGAAAGATGAACAATTAATCCTATCGGAGATGAAGCGTGGTTCGCTTTATCGTAACATGGCTAAAGGCCGTACCGAACGCTATATTGGTAGCGTTTCTCACATTCGCCCTGTGATGGATTATCACAAGGAGCAGCAGGAAGGCGCGATGATTCGCGATATCCGTTTGGCAACTCAATCCGAGGTTGACCAATATATCGACGAGACTAACGCTCGTGTAGCTGGCAAGCCTGTTATTAGTCGGGTAGCTCCTCAGAGTTAAATGCTTGATGGGGGGCGCAGCAAAGCCCAACGTCACCTTTTCAGGTGGCCTCTTGATGCCGAAGCTGCGCTCCCCTTAAAAGTACACGGTTGGCACGAAAACCGCTGCACGATCCATGCCACCCTGTACCAAAAATTAGTTAAAAAAAATCGCGATTATTGTTGACCTCGAAACGTTTTTTCTATAGTATCACTCTTAATGATGTACGAGGAATTAATTAAAGAACGACTAACAACTTTAAACCAAGCGGCACTTGATTGGTTTGATTATGACGAAGACTTGCCAAGGTTAACTTGGGATTTAAGGGGAACGGTAGGTGGTCAAGCATACTTGAATCAAAACATGATCCGTATAAACATGGAGGCTTTGAAGAAGTATAAAGATCATTACATAAAGCAAACCATTGGTCACGAGTTTGCACACCTTGTTGCTTATAACGCTTTAGGGCATAGAGGTCATGGACGCAATTGGGCAAGAGTGATGCGTAAATTTAACTTGTTCCCTGATCGCTGTCATGACTATGATTTGACTCCTGCTAGAGTTGTTAAAAGGCAATATCTTTATGAGTGTGACAAGTGTGGAAAAGAATTTGCGTTTACAGCTATTCGTCATAATAAAATGAGGAAAGGCAAACAACGCTACCGTCACTCAACAGATGGCGGTCAACTTATATACAAAGGCAAAGTATGAACGAAATACATAAACGTTTTGCGATTTTCCAAAATGATAACACGGGCCAATCATGGATTTGGCTTGCTGATGAAAACAGATGGAACGAAACGTCTCCAGAGGACTTTGAACCTTTAAGGACGTTGGCCGAGTATATTCGTTTATCCGATGACCCTATTCAAGTGTTGAAGGATACCCTTAAAGCAGCAGAAGATGACGAAGAAAAAAATGATGATATCGAACCTTTTTAGGTTGACCTTAATTAAGTTTTAAGGCATAATTACGTCAGTTCTTTGAGAGAGACAATTTAAGGAACCCAGCGGAGTAGACTCCGAACTCAGTCGATGTAACCTGTCAGGCGAACCGAGTAATCAACGTGGGTTCCCGACTTTGATAGTCAGAAAAACATACCCGTAGCCAAGCAACGCGGGAAACGCGCCTCACTGGTAAGCTCAAAGAGCGGATAATCTTTTGAGGTAGGAATTAACCTAGAAAAGAAACGTAAGTTCGCTTGGCACTTGACTATCAAACAACTTGCTATGGTCAGCCTTGGGATAAAACCCAAGATAGAGGGATCGCAACCTTCATAAAGCTGGGTGCAGTCATGTGGCACAGCCATAGCTATAAATTTACTGGGAGGCGAAACACAGCCTTGGCAAACCTAACGTAGCGAGTGGCGGCGCAAAAAAGGAATAGACCACTAGGGACGAGGAAGCACCAGTATAACAATTTCTCGCAATAACGCGATGAAAACAACGAAAGGTCTGTGTGGGGAAGCACAGAAAGGTAGCACGCCGAAAAAAACTCCCCATATTTTCTCTTCTAATTAGTCGCTCATAAATGATCGACAAATCAATTTACCAACCAAAAAACGTAAATAGTGATCGGCAAGTTTCTTAAAAACGCGATATTTCGCATCGGAGAAAACTGCCCTTTTTACGAAAACTTTACGGTGGCACGGAAGCCGCTGCAATTTTTGTGCCACCCTGTACCCTAGAAAGTTATTAACAATGCTTGACTTAATTAAGTTATAAGTGTAACTTTATGTATGAGCGATAAGGAAGCAGAACAACAAACCGAGCGGGTTCTGGAATGGTATCACCTTATGCAGAAGATGCAAAAGAAAGAAAAAGTTAAAAAAGAATTGACATCCTCGCCGCCTTCTGGCATTATAGCCGAACTATGAAAGCAGTAGTAACGATTCAGATGGACAACCAAGCATTCGAGCAACCCCATACCTGCATGGAATTGGAAAAGATTCTGTGTAAAATTGCTGACACCGTAGGTCGCCAAGCGATTGACAGTGTGGGTCATGAATGCAGCGAGGCAGATTCAAACGGCAATTATATTGCGAAACTTAAAATTGTGGAGGATTAAAAATGGAAACCTTTTCTGTATTATTGAGCGATGGCGAAAACGAGTGGTGGGCAACTATGAAAGCTAAAAGTTATGATCATCTGTATGATTTGATTGACGCGGATGGTTATGATGTGGTAGAAACACGACTGGAAAATTAGTATATGAAAAAACTGTATAGAGTAGAACTAAACGAGATTCACTGTGCCACGTTCGAGGTAGAAGCAACCAGCGAGCAAAACGCAGTAAACGAAGTGTTGGACGGTTCGGGTGACTTGGTTCACTCCGAGTATTCTTACACACCCGACAATGACGCGGTACGTCACGTTTCATGTAAGGAGGACTAAATGAAAAGATATAAAGTACCAGTTTGTTGGCAGATGTATGGTCACGTTACCATAGAATCGGATACACTTCAACACGCCGCAGAAATCGCGGAATCAGACATGGGTATTGGCTTGCCTGACAATGGTGAGTATATAGAAGGCTCATGGGAAGTAGATTGGGATATTGTTGAGGATGATACAAGTAAAGAATTGGAGGACTAAATGACTAAAGAAGAATGCAGAGAAAAAATCCAACAAGACATTTTGGCTTATTTTGATAGCGTTGCGTTCGTGCATAGCGATCACGGCAGAGATGACCTTTGCCAAATCGTAGTAGACAACTTTGAGAAATTTGAGGACTAAATGACTAAAGAAGAATCACAGCACATTGACAACATAATGTTTTACGCAACCGTGGCAGACAACAAGGGCATAGATAAAAGCAAGATTCTTTCCGCAGTCTGCTTTGACTTGGTTAGCTTGCAGACAGGTGTTAAAACTGGAGAAACGAAAGCATTAAACTAATGGAACATAATCACACACAAGACCAACACGATAGAGTAATGATTAACAGAATCAAACTCGACGTTAAAGAGTGGATGGAAACCCACGGCCAAGTAATGATGGGTGAGGAAATCTCTGACGATGTTTGTAAAATTATTGACGAGTCAGTGGAGCGAACCAAACGCATCCGAGAGGATTGGACGAAGCCAGATAGGAGTTAGATACGAAACAAATACCAATCAAATAGTAACCAAATACAGATTATATTATGAAAGTAAAAGATATTATTGAATCGTTAAAGAAACACTATGATCCAGAGGATAGCTTGATTTGCGCTACATGGGATAAGGAACAGTTTGCCCCCTTGCTAGAAGAGGATGATGACTGGGCGGTTATCGCTCAATCCTGCATGGATGATGTGGATTGGGCCGATGTAAGCCAAGACATTATCGAACATATACAATCGTTTCAAGGCACTCATTACGGGGATGCTATTTTCAAGGGAATAGAAGACTAAAAATTAAAATGACATACTTTATCACATTCGAGAATATGATTGCCGTTGAGGCAGATACAGAAAACGACGCGAAAGAGCAAGCTATTGAAAAGTTTGTGGAGATTCTCCAAAGGGGAGAAGCGCACCTTGAGTCAGAAAGAGAAGAGTAAAAAACTTAAAAAAAGTTCTTGCATTGTTAGCCGAATTTTGGTTTAATGATCTCGATGAACGAAACAACAGTTATCTTACAACCCAAACCGACCGCCACCAATCGCACCAAGGATCGCATCCGTCAACACGGAACCCCACGAGGCAAAGATTTTAAAGACGGGCGTGGTTGCCCTATGACTTTCAGCTTGATGCGCCGTGATCGTGTAGATGGAGTGCATTCGTGGATGCTTCAAGCTGAAGATGGTTGGTTGGGTTGGATTCCAAGGGATCAAATTGACGTATTGAACGACGGCTGGCGTTCGCTTCACAAAGGGAAATAATTATGAGACTCTTCAATGTCACTATTTATATTGTCACTATTTTTATCCTATGCCCTTTATTGCGTGGTGATTCGCTCCGATTAACCCAAGAGCAAAGGATTGTCGCAATGACAATCCTTGGAGAAGCACGCGGCGAAGGGGAGGTTGGGATGTATGCAGTCGCCTGTATCATTGCCCAGAGGTCTATCGCATGGAAGCAGACACCCACGCAGGTATGCCTTAAAGATTGGCAATTCTCTTGCTGGAATAAGAACGACCCAAACCGTAAAAAACTCCCTAGCTTATTAAATACACCACAAGCAGCCTATGCAAAACGTCTTGCGGTAAACCTTAACACTTTACGAAGAGACTTTATTAAATACGCAGATCATTATTGTCATATAAATAAAAATCCTTTCTGGAGCTATAAAACAATAACAAGAAAAGGTAAGAAAATAAAAATACCTATAAAACCGCTTGTTGTTATAAATAGACATAAATTCTATAAACTTCGATAGCTTACGGGCAAGTAGCTCAATTGGATAGAGCATCGGTCTTCTAAACCGAGGGTTGCGGGTTCGAGTCCCGCCTTGCCTACCATTTTTTCTTGCGGTACACGGTGGCACGAAAATTGCAGCCGCCCCTGTGCCACCCTGTCAACTTTTTTTATACCTTTTCGTAAACGGGTTTGCTTCGGTGTCCTTCAAAGTAAGCGGGACTCATGCACGTTACTTCTTTGCGTCCTGCTTGAACGTATAGATCGCCAACCACCTTGCCGTTCCAATATCTTTTGTTTTGATTGTAATAGAAGTCAATGGCGCATTGCATATCCCAAACGAACGGGCGAGTGGCTGGCTCGTGTTTGCTACGAAAGTGAGCGCAAACCATATCAGGGCCACTGTAACCCGTGGTTTCTTTTTTCTCTAGTGGCTCAAGTTCAATGTAATAGTTTTTCATGATCTTTTCCTAGTCTCTGTCTTTGGTGTCTAAGGGTTGGTTCCAGTAGGCTTCCGCCGCCTCTTCTTCTTCACGCTTCTTGCGTTTGCGGATGAGTTCTTGGGCCTCTTCCTT
>Ga0181420_1000879_pt1 | contig 11624 bp, 13 predicted proteins | sample 43SPOviralmetaG_FD_130145 | JGI IMG/M metagenome (GOLD analysis project Ga0181420, IMG submission 130145) | Marine viral communities from the oligotrophic San Pedro Time Series (SPOT) site, San Pedro Channel, CA, USA - 43 SPOT_SRF_2013-05-22 | ecosystem: Environmental > Aquatic > Marine > Strait... | reverse complement strand
TTTAAATGTATTATTAAACATACCTTCCATGTTTTTTACCTTGGATACATTCCAATTATTGAGAGGTTGATTAAAATTCCATGCACTGCCGAACATTCGTTTCATATTACATACATTAGATACGTTCCAACTATTGAGAGGTTGATTAAAATTCCATGCTTCTGCAAACATAAATTCCATATTTTCTACATTAGACACATCCCATTTTGAAATATCTTCATTAAAATTTGTAAATTCTACAAATAAGTTATTCATATTCGTCACATTTGTTACATTCCAATTATTTATTTTTCCATACTTATCAATAATTTTTTGTTGCTCATTTCTATAATATATTAGATGATTCTTTGTACGGTTATAGATATTTTCTCTAAAATCAGATAAATCATCTATTCTATTTTTATTTAAATCATCTTCATAATTTTTAATAAAACATAACTCTTCATTTAACTTTAAATATGTTTTTGTAATATTGTGAATTATTTTATTTGTTATTGGTTTTGGAATATATGTATATATGAAATTTATAATTTCTATTGCAATTACTTGATTTTTAATAGTTTTTGGTAATATTGTTTCCAACATTTTTTCTGAAAACTCATTATTAATAAATTCAATTTTTTTACTATCAATATCAAACATTATAATCAATCAAAAATTATAGTAATCTTATACACTTAAATTAGTAGATTAGTAATAATAAAATAAAAAATAATTCATTTTTTTAAATTGAACATATCTAACACTAAGTTAAAGGGATTTTGTACTTACTTGCTGAAAAAGAATTGGATTGAGTTGGATTGGGTTGGGTTGGGTTAGGTTGGGTATTATAATTAGTAATTAGTATTTAGTATTTAGTATATAGTATATAGTATATAGTATTTCTTCTATTCTATAGGTATATTTCAAATACTATATACATTATTTTGAAATAATGCATTTTGCAATTTTGCACCAATTATACAAATCTAAAAATTTCTTTTTTTGCAAAACTTTATCGTTAGAAAAAGCATATGATTGCAATTTTGCTTTAGACATAATTGAATTAGCACCAATTTTACGTAAAGTTTTAATTGCCTTTTTAATTTCTTTCACAGTAGATTTATCAAATGATTCCTTTTGCATATGCTGCTGCAAAACACTATGTACGAAACGCACAGGTGGTGTATCTATAGACATAGACATTCTATTAACTCTTTGAAGTGTAGTGCCTGCACTATCTTGTGTACCGGGAACTACAACCCCAATTAAAAGTCTGTCTCTCTGTAGAACCAATTTTTGAATTCTTATTCTAGGTAGTTGTATTGACCTCTTACTTATTCCCATAACAATAACATTTGCAAGAACTTGAATTAAAGTTTCTTTTGAAAAGCTATTCGGTGACGCAACAACATCTGAATAGCTAACATTTGCGTGTTCTTCTGCATCACATGATGCAGATGCATCAATACGTGATGTGACCACAACAGCATCCTCCGGGGATGTTACAGGAATTGCCTCATCCGGTGATGTATGATTATTTGATTCTCTGTTAATTTGTTCAGACATGTTTAGACGTGTTATGTATGTATAATACCGTATCTTGTATCTTATGTATCTTATGTTTATATATATACACTATAAGTATACATACTAGTAGCGGAACTCCTTTGTAGCCGAACTCCTTTTGTTAGAGATAATATACATCAGTGATTATTGCACACACGTGTAGTACTACTCGACTCGTTGTACAAAAAAACAACATACTTATATTTTGCACTTATAGCAACAACATATTGTTGAACACCCCGCACATAGTTGCGCGTATAATTGCGCGTATACCAGGAAGCGTGCGTAACTAGAATAACGAAATCCGGGTTCATTGCAATTTGCGGAAAGTGTACATAAAAGTGATTTGTTTGTATTTCTAGAAGGCCGAGTGTTGCTAGCATATTAAGATACAACATGGTAATGTTTTCAACTAAAAAATGTTCAGCTTGTGATGAATCTCATAATGATGAGATTGTTTGCGAAAAATGTGGTTCAAAATTTTGTAGTTTGGAATGTAAAAGCAATCATAGCGATGAGACATGTAATGATATCCTTGCCGCTGGTGGTCCTATCCAATTTTATATTCAATGTTTGAAAGACGCAACTACAAAACATGCAACAGAAACATTGGGAATAACAAATAACTTAAATGATGTTTGTTGCTATATATGTTGTGGTACAAATCGAGACGGATTAGTAAGAAATGCGGAGTGTAATGAAAATACTTGTTATGTACACATATCATGTCTTGCGAAATATGTAAAATCTATTGCCGATTCTCCAATTACTGATGTAAGTACAGAACCTTGGCATAAGAAACACAAAAAGTGGACACAATGTGGTATATGTGGAAAGAATTACACTGGATTATTACATCTAACAATGTCATGCTATTGTTGGGATTATTACATAGATAATAAGAACATTGTTAAGAAATGTTTTGCAATGAATGATTTTGCAAGTGGTTTTCTTTCGATACAGTCTTTTGAAGAAGCATTAAATGTATATAATGAGTTAATAAATACAATGATAACGAATGGTCTAACATCTAGTAGACTATTTACAATAGTTCAAATAAGTATGGCATGTTGTTTAGATGCTATAGGGCAAAAAACACACGCTATGACACTAGCTGTAACTATTTTAAGTGGAATGATGGCAAATATTCATAATTCAAAAGATCAGACACGTGTACTTACTATAGAATATATCATGTCAATACTAACGATAGTTGTCATATCCAAAGATAGTACAATCAGCTTAGACATGATGATACAATTAAGGAAAGTTATTGATGCATGTTATAACACATCTGAATTATATAAAAGATTTTATTATGTGTATGCACTAATATTATATGAACATCCTCCAGTTCATGGAGATGAAGTTACAATTGTTCTAGATACATTAGAGGATTCTATGAAAAAGTTAAAGATTAATAATAGAGAAAATGATGAAATATATAAAGAACATTTGAATATATTTTCCAAATTAAAAACAAAATATATAGAAGAAAGAAAAAGCAAATTAAAAAAACAAAAAAAGAAAGAAAAAAGACATAGAAGACGAAAAAATAAAAAATTAGTACAAGATGATGTTGATGATGAGATTTCGGATGAAATTAAAGATGAGATGATGCAAATTAATGTAGTAACAACGCACGGAGATATGGTAGAATCTCTGACAATCCCGTGGAAAGAAGAAGAAGATGAAGATGAATCTGAGGAAAAATTAGATTACACAAATTTTGCACCAGATGAATTTTTATGTCCAATTACATTAGATTTAATGACAGATCCAGTTATGGCATCTGATGGATATACTTATGAAAGATCAGTAATAGAGGATTGGTTTAAAAAAGGTCACAAAACTTCTCCAAAAACAAATCAAACTCTACAATATGATTTTCTTATTCCTAATTATAATTTAAAAAGTTTGATACAAGAGTTTAAGAAAAGAATGTTGGCAGCAATTCCAAAAGATAGTCTTGTCACTCGATCACAAGTCGAACTTGAAATGGCACGAATGGCATATATCATGGAGAATACATCTATATAGATAAATCTGAAGAAAAAAACAGAAATAGACCATCTTCATGAATTTAACTTACTATCACTTTCTGAAACTGAATTATTTATATAAAATAATAATGTGCCGGGTCCTAAGTCCGGAATAATATAAGCTGCAGAAGGATTTTTTGAATAAAGCTGCAGAGGGATTTTTTATTAATGAATCATTCTTTATTTCCTTCCTTAATCCAAGAATGCCATAAGTATCTACTTTGTTGGTCAACGGAATGTTGCATTAAATCTGCAATTTCTTGTCTTTCTGTTCCGGAAAGTTCTTCAATTTTAAGATCTCTTCGTGTAATATATATGTGTCTCAGCATAGTTAAAGTAAAATCTTTATTGAATATGTCTTTTAAAGTTCTATTAGCCCAAGAATTATAAGATCCTTTTGGATCCTTCAAATCACAGAATGGTATAAAACATCCATTTGAATCCTTAAATCTACTAGATACAAATAAGTATTTTCTAGGATTTTTTTCTAGAGATAATTTCAGTTGCCTAATTATCTCTATTGGTAAATTTATTTTTTTTTGACCATATTTTTTAGAAGTTTTATAATTATTTAAAATTAAAGTTCCCGTTTTGTTTAGTAAAGTAATATAATTTTTATCTTTAGTTAATGGACATTCTTTAGTACATAATTTTGTATCATAAAAATCAGATCTAATTGGAGGAATTTCTGTATACATAGTTAATAATAAACGTTCTTGAGAACCATCTTCTAATTGATTTCTTTTTATAATAACATCTTCATATGAAAAATATCCTGATTTTTGTCTTTCAGTTGGTTTATTTGTTAAATATTTATCTTTAATTGGTTTCCGAATATCTTTTTGATATTCAATCCATTGTTCATATACGTGAAAATGATTGTTTCTAAATTTTTCATGATGAAGGAATAATGCAAGAATTGCAGATGTTATATTATCTTTTGTATGTTGACCAAGACCTTTTTTTTCGCCATTAACTATTATTCTCCCTTTGTTGTTATTACAATAAATATTTAATTGTTCAAAGAATTTTTTGGGATTTTGTAAAATAGTATATAATGTTGGTTCATCATTACATATTTCTGTCTTTATTCTATGAATTGTGTTTAAATATAATTGTTTTGTTTTTTCTTTTAGTGTTGGAGTATTATTTATAGCTTGTGTATAATATTCATCAAATCTTTTTAACCAATTGATACCAATTTTAGTATTTTTTAAAATAGAGTTATTTAAAATTATTAATGCAAAACCATATGCAATTGTATCAGGAGGATATTTTTGTTCAGTATTAATTGATGAGTATATAGATAAAGCTTCAAAAATACAATTTGGATTTTTAATAGCATCATTTATACTTTTAATATTTCTATTATAAGGGAACACAGTAGTAATAGCATATTTTATTATCTTTCCATATTGTGGATCAATTCTCTTAATAATTTTTAAATATTCAATATCTTTCATCTTTATATATGTTATATATTTCATTTTAAGTTTTTTTGTACAATAAATTTGTTAACATATAAATTAAAAATATTATATTACTAATAAAATAATGAGTAATATCAGATTTACAAGAAAATCCATTCCTAAAAAACGTTTTAAGATAAAAAAGGAGATTAATATGACAATAGAAAATCCGAATAATATAATAATATCAAAAACACGTAGATCTACTCGCAAAACATTTGAAAAATTGAGAAAAATGAATGAATCATCAAAAAGGGGATTTTTAGAAAAAAATGGAATAATTAACACATATTCTAAAGCACCGAATGATATAATAAATTTAATAATTACAAATATTGTTTAACTTTTTAAACAAGGTTAAAAAGTGTTTAATTATAAAAATAACAAATAAAATATAAAAAAATGATTTATAAAAAGTGTATAAAAAGGAATATAAATAAGTTTCTAACACATAATAATAAAGAATATGATTATCCCAATTAGATGTTTTACATGTGGATCAGTTTTAGCAGACAAATGGGTTAAATATCAAGACCTGTGCAAAGATCATAGATCCAAAACTAATGAAACCGATATTGAAGTATTAGATATTGATGCTTTAAATTCTGAAACTAATAAACGTACTGCAGAATGGATAGCATTAGAAAACTTACAAGTACACAGAATTTGTTGTAGAAGACATTTTCTATGTAATGTAGATATGATAGATATAATTTAAAAATACAAGAAAAGTACAGAATTACAAAAAAATTAAAATTAATTACAAAAAATATATAAAAATATTAGATTAAAAATAAATCACCAAATGAAATTATTAAGAATCATAAGCAATACTTAATCGTTTTTATAACTTATTTAGAAAAAAGAACCATCTGCAGTGTATATTGTATACACTGGTGGCATTACTTTTTATTTATTTTTATATCCTATTTTATGAATTTTGATTGATAATACCGTAATTCATCAAATGGTTATCTAAGCCAGTGATTTCCAAAACATTTTCTTTGGTTATTTCAGTTTCTTTTTCTAATGCTTTTTCCACTATTTTATCGACACTCTTATTGGATTTAGACGTCGATTTAGAACAGGAGGAAACTGGTGTCTCAAGGATATAATCTATAGGCTTTTCATAAGGTTCTAAATTATATTCTTGAGAAAAAGTTTCGAACAATTCTTTATTAATAGAAGCTAATGCGATTGATAATATTGCAGCTAACCCAACTAATACACCAAGTTTTAGATCAAATAATAATGTGATTAATACTACAGACATAGCAACTGTTTTACCAATAGTTGTACCAAAAACATCTAAAACAGATGCAGGTGTAACAATTACTATATACGCAATAATTGTAATAGCTGTTATACAAGGAATAATACTTTTAGGATCACAAAATGTATCTAACTTTTTAGATATAGTCATAACTCCTTTTTGAGTTTCTTTAGTAGTTTTAGAGACAACATCTGAAACAGCTTTTGTAGATTTTTTCACTGCAGAAACGGCAGCTTTAGTAGATTTATTCGCAACTTTAGCAACGTGTGAAGCAGACTGTGCTGTTTTTTTTGCACCTGATTCAACTAATTTTGAGACAGAAACTTTAGCCATTAATTTTATCTAAGAAATATTTTTAGAATTATTATTATATTAAACATTCTGATTCTTTTACAGGTAACCATTTAATATTTTTGTTTTGTACTGATTTATTATTTTTGTCATAATACATAGAATCGTACACTTCATTTGTAATGTTATTCTTTTTTGTTTTAATTCTTTTCTTTTTGTTTATACTTTTTTTACAGGGTTTATATTTTGTAATAATATATGGATTATGTCGTAAATTGATATTTGATGATGAAATAATTGAATTATTTTGATGAGTAAAATTATTTGAAAAATCTGAAATTGAAATCATATTCTTTAAATCTTCTTCTCTTGAACGAAACGTTAATTGTATATTATCCGGAATAAGTAAATCTTCATTTTTTGTTACAGGGTCTTTTTTTATACATTTCGATTTATTCGTTCTTTTCTCTGTAAGACTAAATTTTATAGAATTCTTTTTATCATAAGTAATTGTTATCAATATCAATGAAGAAATAAATAAAAATATAAGTAAAAAAAGTATTAAGTACAAAAGAGATTCCATTAAGTTTTAAAGTTAAATTAATTTTTAAAGTCAAATATTAAGTTGTATATATTATTTAATAAATATATAAGAAAGCATCTCTTTACGGATTATTACGAAATATTTTTGATTTTAGATTTTAATTCTGCAAATAAATTTGTCTTGTGAATAGTATTTAATTTTATGTCTTTTTTTTCTCTTTTTTTACATTCGGTTGATTGCAAATAACAGTAGTTTCTAACATATTTTTTAGGTAGTTTGTTCATTTTTTCTTGATTAGTTAATTCTTTTAACCGTTCAATTATATCTTTTTTCCAAATCTTTTTTTTATTATTGTGATCAAACATAAATTCGTCGGGAAGACAAGCATATAAAGCTTTGAGTTCTATAATATCTAATCCAACATTACTAAATTTATATTGTAAATCTGCAAAATGTAATTTTGAAATTTCTTCTTTACTAAAATGAACAAGCCATAATGATTTGTTTCTAAAAATTCTAGTTGCTAATTGTTTGTTCATATTTCTTTTTGTTAAATCTTCAATTGATAAATTTGTAATATCTTTTGGTATAATATTTTTCTGAATATTTAATGATTCAGTTATACTTTCATTTTGTAAAAGTTTCCATTGTTCTTCCTCATTTTGTTTTTCAAGAATGAATTTAGGATGACTAGTTACAAAACTGTCCCATCTTTCAACTTCTGAAATATTTTCAAAAGAATCTTTTTCAGATGCAAAAATTAATGATTGTTTTAATTTTTCTTTAGCATCTTCATATGTTATTATATCATCAATCGGTTTTATTCCAGCTAATTCTAATTGATTTTTTAATATTTGAATATGCTCGAGTAGTATATTATCAGATACAGATAATTCATTTAATTTAAATGAGGTAATATTAGTATTATTTATATTCTTCGTATTATCTCCTACTAAGGTTTTCTTAAAAATAATGTTTTTTTTTCGTTTCTTACTATTTAATAATTCTTTCTCTTTTTGTAGAATAGTTCCTTTTTGTAATAACATTCTACTTTCATAAGTATTAATATTTTTAGATTTTTTTTTTAAAATTTCTGAAACTGATATAATTAAAGATTTATCTGTCATTACATATATATTTAAAATATTTAAATAGAATTTTTAAATAAATAAAAAATAAATTTATAATTGATTGAAAAATTCCTTCTGTAGCTATATTATTCCGGACTTAGGACCCGGCACATTATTCTTAGATAATGTGGTGACATTACATTTTGTTTTTTGTTTTTGTTATTTTTTAATTTTTGTTGTTTTTGTTTAATTACAATACAGTCTAATTCTTTAAAGTTTTTTGATGTAATCAAGAATTGGTTTGCCCCACTTATAGTCGGGAAATGCTAAATGGTTGGTTTCATAGCATTTTAAAAGGTATTCTTTGTTTACTTCATTAAAGGTCTTGCCTTTATTCTCGCCGTAGTTGATGATTGTGTCATCAAGAGTCTCGGTCATACTTATGCTTTATGAATTAAAATATATTTTGTACTAAAACTTATATAATTATTCCTAGACATTAAAATTAATCATTTTTATCAAAATATTTCTGTGATTTATTTGTTTTCTTTGATTTGAATTGTAAAGCTATTTCCATTTTTCGTCTTTGCTCCAGTCTTTTTTTTTGTTATTTTCAAGTTTTTGTATTTTTCTATTAATACCAAATTGCATTTTCTTCTATATTAAAATTTCTTGCATTAAAAAACATACAGTGCATATGTATCACATTGGATACATCCCAATTATCTAGTGGTTGGTTGAATGATTCTGCTTCAAGAAACATACCATTCATATTTGTAACATTGTATTTATATTTTCAAAAAAATGATAAGATTTTTACTTTATAAATTAAAATAATGAAATTAATAAAAAAGTTACAACTTTTTCACTAGAAAGTTATCGCGGAGAGGTTGCGATCCACACTACCATACATCATATTGAACATGGGCTGCGCATCGTCACGACAGGGGCAACATGAATTTTTCAAGGTAGATGACCGTGTTTTGATCCAGAACCCTCACACAGGCAACATGGAAGACACCCTCTATGGTGCCAAGTGGTCGCCGGGCGTCGTCACTGCAGTTAAGGAAATACAGGTCCGGGCAGTGAAAAGTTACAACGAGGTGTCCGGGTTTTATTGGCCGCAGCCTGGTGACCGACTTTATACGCGCACGGGCCGCCGCCGTGCTGGCGATCTTCTCCAGGCGAATAAACCGTGCCGCAGACGCAAGTATAGCGTGACTTTTGACACAGGTGATTGTGAGGTCAATGTGCCCATCGACCGTTTGCGGGCCGCTTAGCCGACGTCCGTACGATGATGAAAAAACAAAAAAAATATAAAAAAAATATATAAATAAAAAAAAAACAACAAACAAAAAAAGTAATGCTACCATCGCATAACATTATTATGCGATGTCGGGTCTCAAGTCCGAAATATTTAAAAAGCTGCAGAGAGTTTTTTTTTATCTAACCTTTTTAGAAAAAAGGTTCAACACTTTTGTTAAAAGCGTATATTTAAAAATTAAAAATATATATTTAATAAAAAAATATTTTTAAGGATTATATGAGTAACATTAATCATTGTGATTTAGTTTATCAACGTAAATGTAGACAGTTATATTTATATGGTTTACAAAACCCTGATAACATTATAGAATATAGAACTGGCAAAATTAATAATGATTTTGTAAATTCTAAAAATCATTGTGGTAATGTAGCATTAAGTAACATCAAAACGAGTATGATACAGGCGGCCGTAGATATTGCATTTGAGACTGTTATAAGTGGTTTGACTGCAGCGGATCAATTGTTAGTTACAGAAGAATTGACTTCTTTGACGAACAAGTTTTTAGCACATAATACCATTAATATACAGTCATCTTCATTTTTTGAAAATCTTCTAGATTATATCGTTGTGCATACGAGCACCTCATCCATTCGAGCCGTTAAGCCTGATAATCAGCAAATAGAGATATTAACTAAACTAAATACGGCTTGGGTAAATAAAAACATAAATTTAACAAATATCACTCAAAATACTAATATTAATGCGAATAGTAAGACTAATATTACGTATAATAAATATAGAACAACAAAATCTGAGAATAATAATTCAAATATTGCATTCAATGATTATAATGAACAATTAAAACAAAAGTTTATTAAATGTTCCCAAAATTATAGTAACGAATCAACCCAAAAAGCATTTCAAGAATATAATATAAATAGTAAGACAAAACAGCATATAAAAGTTATTGCAAATTATAGCAATGAAACAACAAAAATATTATTTGATGAAGCGAAACAATATTGGAAAAATAAAGAAAAAAATGATTGTTAAATATATATAAACATCTAATATATAGATATTACAAGTAATAAAGTTAAACTTATTATTTAAAAATTCAACATACATATTATGAATCCGAATGAAATTACCGAAATTACTGAAACAAATGAAGATAAGACAGTTTCTTCTTTTATGATGCAAATTGCTAAAAAGTCAAAACAAAGAGCTTTAGAACTTAAAGAAGACAAAGAAGAGCAAAAAAAAGCGTTTCTACAAAATAAGAAGATGACTGAAGATGCGCTTATGGAAAGTTTAACTAAACAGTATTATCATAAAATAATCGATAGTTTAGATAAAGCTTCAGTGTTAGGCTACTCGAAAATGATTATGCATTTCGACTATTCTAAATTCTATGCAAATTATCCAGGTCTCGGTAATCCGTGTCAAGTTGCAATTCGTTGGTCTGCATTTTTAACATTACCACAAAATGAGGAAAGAATTAAGAAATATATTGATAATTTTACTCATCTAAATGGTCTTAGATTTTATGTAAAACCTAAAGCACAAGTATCAAAAATGGTAATTCATTATAATTGGACTGAACTTACTGAAGAAATTAAGTAATCTATTTCATCCTTATGAAAAAGATTAGATTAAATATCAAAATTGATATTTAATCATTTTTTTTAACGAAAAAATTTGGGAAGGGATCCATCTTTGATATTTAAATTTAAAGATTTTTATATAATTTTTTTATGAAGACTTAGATAGAAATATATTTCTATCTATATTAATGGGGGAGGGGAGGGGGAAATATAAATATTTCTATCTATATTAATGGGAAGGGAAGGGGAGGGATTCTAAACATATTTAGTTAGAACTACCAACATTTGTAGAATAGATTTCGCTGTTGTATTCTTCCAATTCTTTCGCATAGCGAGCCTTGTCTTCTTCCGCCAATTTGTTGTAAGATACTTTTTCTTTGTTGTCTAGTGCTTTCCAATTCTTCGCCATCTTCTTGATAATATCTGCAAATTGAGCTGTCTTCGGTAGAGACTTGCGAACCGTATCGCGAGTCTTCTCGCAATACAACATGTAGCCACTGCGAGCACGCTTTG
>Ga0181420_1000878_pt1 | contig 11628 bp, 17 predicted proteins | sample 43SPOviralmetaG_FD_130145 | JGI IMG/M metagenome (GOLD analysis project Ga0181420, IMG submission 130145) | Marine viral communities from the oligotrophic San Pedro Time Series (SPOT) site, San Pedro Channel, CA, USA - 43 SPOT_SRF_2013-05-22 | ecosystem: Environmental > Aquatic > Marine > Strait... | reverse complement strand
TGTTGTTATAGCTTAAAGTAAACGCGCCATTTAAAGATGCAGTAGCATAGTTAGCAGAACCGTCAGCGTTTTGTAAAAATAAGTTTTCTGCCCGTATACCTAAGTTACCAGTTCCCACATCTGCTATGAAGCTATTAGAACCATCATGATAAATCTGTAGGTCATCACTCGCACCAAACTGTGCCTTGACGTTATCGCCAAGAGATAGGTTGCCAGTGAGTGTGCCGCCAGATAACGGTAGGAATGAGCCTGTGCTACCAACTTCTACGATAGACTCAGTGCCACTAACGCTTTTCTTTAGGAATAACTTTCCATCAGTCGTGTTTATACCTAACTCGCCCAAAGCTAATTGAGAAGTTGTAGGTACATTGCCTGTGGTAGCTGATCTTTTTAACTTAATCGTCTGTGCCATGTGGCTCCCTTATGTGCGTATGTACGCTAGAGATTTATTTATGAGAAAGTACCGCCGTCAATTGTTGTAATAACAGTCTCAAAGTTGTTCGAGTGAAGTAGCGTGTAGAAATACGGTGAGGAAGACTGACCTTCACCAACGACCCATGAGTCTTCAGATTCATCCCAATTAAAGAACGCATCATTTAGTGAACCACGTTCTACTCTAAGTCCTGCGTCTAGCGTTGGAGTACCTGTGTGGTCACCATTGAGAACAATCTCGTTGTCACCAACACTAACAGTCGTTGAGTTGACAGTAGTAGTTTCACCAGTTACACGTAAGTCACCTAAGATGACTACTGTACCTGTGTCTGTTGTTGAGCCGCCAACTTCACCTGTATCGTCTGGTGAAGGGTCAATATATAAGGTACTTGGACCACTAATTGTACTATAAACACTAAGCGTTCCAGTGGCTATGTTACCGGTAGTACCGACAGATAAACCGTTAGTGCTTGGGTTATAAGACAATGCGTTGTCAGTCTGTAGACCTTGGTTACCTGTGGCTGAGTTAGCAAAAGGAATGAAATGGGAAGCGTTAGTGCTGTTGTCTGCTGAAAGGGTTACGTTAGTTGCTGTAGTTGCTGTAGCGACAGACGTAGGAACTGAGGCATCTACATAAGCTTTTACTGCTTTTTCAGTAGGTACTGCATCGTCACTGTCTCCTGCAAGATTAACGTCAGTACTAAACTCATTGATACTAGTACCTGTTCGTAACTTCAAACAGCTTTCATCAATTGTTACTTCTAAATCACCATTGCTTCTAAATTCAATGGTTTCTGAGCCTGCAAACTTAATGCTAGTATTGTTATCAGCATCTCCAATGATTTGGTCACAACCTATTGTGTCAACATTTAAGATAGAGCCGTCTGTGCCACCACTTAACAGATTTAAACTATCGGCTGTTAATTCTCCTGAAAATGTTGCTGATGTTCCATTAAGAGCGCCTGTAAGAGTTCCACCGGCCTTGGGAAGTGCGTCTGTAGCAAGAGTACCTTGTGCAGATGTTGCGTAATCAGAAGAATCAAATGCTTTTACTTGAGCAAGATTAGTAACTTCGGAGTCCATCAAAGCACCAGCGTTTGTAACAGAAGTAGCTGTTACTTCATCGGCAGATACTTCTCCATTAGTGGCTATAGAAAGTCCAGCGCCTATTCTGATAACACCTAAGTTATTTGCAGAGGCTACAACGCTTGCGTCTGCGGCATTGGTTCCGTTTGCCGCTCCAATGAGGTCTAGCTTGTCAGTAAAGTCTTTACCACCAATAACGCTAATATCTCCGCTAGCGCCCCCAGGATCCCCTATGTAAAGTTTTTTATTACTGCCATGATGAAGATAAGCTAACTCACCATTTGCAAGTGATGAAGGTGCGCTAGAGCCTGTACTTCTTTTAATTTGAATTGTTTGTGCCATTGTCTTAAATCCCTAGTATTTGTTAAAAATTCCCTGCGTCAATCTGAAAATTATTAAACGAATTATTGCTTAAGCTTAGATCGCCAGTTAAAGTTCCGCCAGTAAGAGGTAAAAATTGACCACTTGATGTTACGCTTGACCATCCTGTTCCTGTATATACACGTAGCACATCCAAAGTAGTGTCAAAGTAAAGACTACCTAACGCTAAACTATCGCCATCATTATCCGCTGTGGGAGCACTAGTTTTAGAACCTAGGTATGTGTCATCAAAATTATCAAAAGCGGTTAGTGCTGAAGTTGCACTTTGGGAGGCTTCGTTTGCTTTTGTAGTAGCAATGAGGGCTTGTTGGGTTATTTCGTCTAATTGGCCTAGACTAGTGGAAGTACCCGAACCACCTGTGCCTCTAAATATAGCCATAAGCGCCTCTGTTGAATAAAATAAAAAGAGACTCCCCTATAAAAGAGGAGTCCCTAGTTTTCTTACTTAGCCGTTTACAGCCAATACAACACCTGCTTCAGGACGCATTACCTGCGTACCGTATAAAGTGTCAGCAGTGTACAGAGTACCAAGGAACTCTTGCTTGTACTGAGTCTGAGAACGTACACCCTGCTGTTCTGCAAGAACCATAGCGTCCTTGTGAAGTAGCATAGCGGCTTTAACATCTCCACCTGCTGAGTTAGCAGAAGCGGTTTCGATGATTGGGCAGTTGCTAGAAACAAATACGTCAACACCATATAGGTTTCCAATCTGACCGTTACGTACACCTCGTCCATCTACAAAGTCGGAAGACATGTAGCGATCAACGCCCATAATAGCGTTACGTAAGGAAGGAGGGACAACAAAGCATCGGTTGTCCATAGGAACATCAGCATCGTCCAATACCTGAATAGCGGCACGGAATCCTGCATCGTTAAATACATCAGTAGAAGCTACTGAATCTACAGCGTAAGCTTCGATACCAGCACTACCTGCAAAGTTATAAACAGTACTGTGAGTCCAATCTGATCCATCACCGTTTCCTAAAGACTTACCTAGGTTAAATAAGTCATTGTCAACCTGCTTGGCTAGAGCGTATCCTGCGTCACCAGTGTAGAACTGACGTAGAGAAGCTAGAGCCTGTGCTTCAGTGATGTCCTCAATTAGACGAGAGTATTCAAAGTGCTTGTTGATTGAAATCTGAATTTCGCTCTCAGTAGCATTCTGAATAGTTACAGCAGTATTTTCTGCTTTAGCAGACGCAGAACCACGAGTAGGCTTAGGGACATGAATAGTGTCACCTTTCTTGCCTGTCATGCTCATTTTCTTGACTAGGTTAGCCAATACTAGGTTAGATTGATAAGCCGCAATTACTTCGTCACTCCAAATCTCTGGAATAAAAGTAGCCGCGCTAGTGTTGTCTACTGCTCCGCCCATGGCGGGATAAGTTGATGTAGCCATAATACAAGTCCTTAAATAAAATTAATTAGTGTCGGACTCTCCCTTCTTGATAAGCTAGCATAATCTCATCGGATAATGACATGTATCGTTCAGGATCGTCCTTCATAAGTTTAATAATGTCTGAACGCCTGTAAACTTTCTTTGCCGACTGCTCTCCGCTTCCTCTAACATTGCCTGTGGATGCGGCCTTAATAGTGTCTTTGCGTTGTTGTTTCTCATTAGCGGCAGTTTGACCTACGACTTGCTGACGTTCTTTCCAGTTAGTGAAAAGCTCATCTGCGGCCTCGTAATCATACTGCTGATCTGCCTGTGCAAAAAGCTGTGTGCGAATCTTTGATCCTTTGATCCATTCTACGAATTTACTGTCCTTCAAAATATCCTGCATATCAGGGTGTCTAGTTTGAAGTTCATTCATTGCCGCAGTTTGTTTATACTGAGCAGATACTTGTTCTGCTTCCTTAATCTTAGGATGATTGCTAATAGCTCTTTCGACTGCCTTGTCAGGATCAGAGAAAAAGTCTACTTCGTCTTCAGAAGTTTGTTGCGGTGCTTCTGTGTTAGAGAGTTGTGTCTGTATATAGTCATCAACAACTTTACGTAATTCACCTACTTCAGAACTTTGTTTACCTAAGAGTTTTTCAGCTTCTTGGTGCATACGCACTATATCCGCTGTGCTCTTACCTTTGTATTTATCAGGAAGTTCCTGTTCTTCAAGTTCCTGTGTAAGCTGTTCATCTACAAGAGGTTGCTCTACTGGAGGCTCTTGTTTAGTTATGTCCGTTACGTCTTCAGTTTTAGTTGTATCGTCTAAAGGTTGACGCTCATCTATTAGTGTTGCCATTATTAAACTCCGTGAGTAATCTCATTATGGAGGTGTATTATATGTAAGGGTTCGGTTAGGAGTTAGCCTTACGCTCTTTTTGAATCTTCCTTTCGCGGTCTCTCGCCCACTTCATGGTAGCACCTGCAAAGTCACCTGAAATGGGGTCTAAAAGACTGCGAACGGGAGATATGATTCGACTAGCCATTAACGAACAGTGAGGACATTCTATTTCAGTAGTTTTAGAATCTATAAACTTTTCAGTAGTATGTCCGTTGTCGCATCGGAAGTCAATTATTATAGCCAACTTAGATTACTCTTCAATAATTTCATCTTCGTTTTCTAGTTCTTCTTGCTCTTCCTCAGCCTGTTGCTTGGCTGTTTCTATTTGCGTCTCAAGATTCAACAGGTTAGCTATCATTGAAAGTTGTCCTTTTCTAAAGGAAAGGTCTTTCACATCTTTACAAGCTTCTATTGAATTAATCTGCATTGCATTTTGAGAAAGATCAGACATTAAGTTTTTCCAACCTTCTGTTCTAAACATTTCCTCAAAAGCTCTATAGAATTTTTCGAGTTCTTTATCTTCCATTACTGTTTCTCCTAAAGGACAGTTTATTAATTTAAAATAAAATATACTAAGTACATAGTATACTATATATTATAGCACATATAAAAGCAAATGTCAAGAACTATTTTCTATGTCTTGCTGTTTTTTTAGCTATTTTTTTAGGTTGTTTACTAAACTGTTTACCTTTAGCAGTGTCTGCTTTTTTCTTTCTTGATGTAGCGGCATATTCTTTAGGGGATAAAGCTTGTCTTGCTTTTTTAGGTAAATATCTTTCACCTGTAGCTTTGGAACCTTGGGTACTAGGTTTACCTGACTTAGTACCCCATTCTTCCTTTGTCCACTTTTTTAAACTTTTTTGTGACTTTTTAAGAGCCATTAGTTTCTATAACCTCCGCCGTTAGCTTTATATTCCTTTGCTAGCATCTGAGCTTTTCTTGCAGACCATTGTCCTGACTTACCACCTTTAGTACCTGCTTTAATTTTATTAAACAAGTTTTTACGCATAGTGGGTTTAGTATAGTTACCTGCTTTATTGACTGTAGATTTTTTAACAGCCATGTTACTTTCTCTTCTTAGCGGTTTTCTTTTTGTTTTGCATCTTTAAAGCGGCTATAGCTTCCTTAGCTCTTTTGTCGGACATAGGGGCACTAATTGCTTTTCTAGGTGCAGTTGCTTTCTTCTTTTTCTTTGCAGGTGGTCTTCCAACTTTACTACCGTATGTACCTTTACCGTATGGCATTGTAGTCTCCTTAATTTACCATTTAGATTTATTTGCCCAGAATGCCGCAGACATTTTGCCTTTAGCAATGTTTTTAGCATGACGAGCCTTAAAAGATTTACGTCTTGCTTTTTCCGATGCAGTCTTAGGGTTCTTACCTGCACCTGAAACACCTTGCTGTCCGTAGCGAATAGTTTTTACTTTGTCTCCTTCCTTAGCTACAACTACGTGACTTTTAGTAGGGTGATTAGGAGTACGCTTTGGTTTATTGTATCCACTAACACCTACTCTAGCTAGTCTTGGATCTTTAGCCATTAATTAGCCCTCTCTTTAATTGCTACTTCCCTCTCTTTTAGTAATTGTTCAGAAACTTTAAGTCTACGCTCAAACTCACGATCATCATCACTACCTTCCCGTATGTTTGTCGTTACTGCTTTGATTCTGTCAATCTCTAGTTCCTGAGGAATAGCTTGTGCTTCCGTAGAAAGCTTTTGCGCTCTTGCTTGTGATTCAACGGCTTGTCCTTCCAACGCCGCTGTCTGAGAAGCTTGGAACGCCAACTGAGCTTGTTGAGCCGCTTGTTGTGCTTGTTGTGCTTCAGGATCAGGCTGATTAGCTTCCTGCAATGCCGCTATGAGTTCCTCACGATTACCTACGTTCATGTTATCAATAATAGACATGATAAGCTGTGGATACATTGGTGTGTCAGGAGACATAGTTTGTAACAACTGTACAAGCTGTGTTACTTCATATTCACGGGCAATAATACCTAGTGAACTGGAAGTATGGAACTTGTAGTCAGCAACAGGATACATTTCAGGATTAAACTGCATGTATCTGTGTGCGGCTTTAGTTACAAAAGGTATTAGGAAGGATTCTTGGAAATTAATTAAAGTACGCTTATGACGCTTAATGATAGCACCTAAGCTCATTGAAATACCTGCGGCAGTGGAGTCACCGTTAATTGATCCTGCTATACCTGCGGAATCAATAGCACCTGTAGCTGTCTGTACCATTCTTTGTAAAGCATCAGCTTGTGCAAAACTAATTTGACTTACATTACCAAAGTTAAATGGTTGTATAACTTCATTAGGAGCACCGTTAGTTAAAATAACTTTACCTGCACGTACCTCAGGTCTAGCACCTCTAGGCATCCTTGTAGCGTCCATAGCTAACATAGGGTGTATAGTAAGAGCGAGAGCATCTATTCTAGCTCGTATTTCAGCGTCTAACGCCTTTTGAGAGTTATACCCTTTCTCACATACTCCTCTACCCCAAAAACGGCTAGGAACGACATCCCAAGGGAATGCTATAATAGGTCTATCACCCATCATGTAAGGATTAGCTTCGGCTTTTAACAAAGTCCCATCATTAGCAATAACAACAATAGCTTCCACATAATAACTTTTGTTTTCTCCTTCCTCATCACTAACTAATGTAGTTATTTCCTCTGCTTCGGACTCCTTCTGAGCCATTTCCAGTAGATGTCTAGGTACAAAACCATAGTATTTAGTTAGACGTACTTTGTCATCATCATGTGCTATTAGGTCTTGATCAGGCTCTATGTCAAAATCAGGGGCCGCCATAGTAACTTCTACATTTCTATAGATACCTTGTTCCTGTAATTGCTCAACTAAGTGTAATGACACAAACTCATCCACTGCACAACCCAAGGCTTCCTCTACGGAAGTTGCTAAAGGATCTATTAGGAAGTTTTGTGGCATTACTGGACGTAGTTTAACGCAAGTCTTTTCCGTTATGTTGACACCAACTGCTGTTAGTTCCCCACCCATAACAGGTTGAGTAGCAGGAGCCATCTCTTTTTCTTCCTCAAGTACAATTTCAGCTATGCCTGTACCAAAAACAGCGGAATTAAGCAAACACTCCGCTACACCCTTACGTATTCTATTCTTTTTAAAATCTTTGTATAAAGTTTCACGTAAAAGTGCTATATCTTGCTTTTCTCTATCATTTACATCGTCTTCAATGTCAAACCAACGGCCTCGACCAAAGGTTGCCTCCTCTAATTCAGCAACTGAGGACTCTACTGCTTGCTGTAGGGCAGGACTTATAATTTTAGAGCGTTCTGAGTCCCTAGTTCTGTCTGCGGAAGACCACTGTCCTCTCCACAAACGATAATATTCATCAAATTTACGTGAATAATTTGTATCAAAGTGGTCACGCCATCCTTGACATTTATTAATTATCCAACCTTCAAGTGTTTGTTCCAGTACAAATTGATCTCTTTCTTCATTTAGCATATTAATACCCTGCGTATGCGTCTAATAGTTGATATTCTTCTTCCTCAAAGTCCGATGTGTATGCTATATTGGCTAATTGGTCTATGTAAGCTAAGGAATCAATTAAATCATCGTGAACTAATTGGTTAGGGAACTGAAATAACTCATCAAGGAACTGTGTGTTCCATTCTCCTTTGTTTAAGGAGATTGTACCATGTTCAAACCTACCTTGCAAAGCCCAAACAATTCTGTCGGTTTTCTTTTTATTACCGTGGGTAAGTTCATCCACTCTAAAAAACCGTTGATTTTTTTTCATGTAGTCACTTAAGTACGGAAGTACAGCATTCTTTAATGCTCCTTTCTCTATACCTACGGCTACGGGTTGGTAATCTCTGACTGCTTGGAAGATTCTTCTGGCAGTCTCTTGGACGCCCCAACGCCCATGTACAATATTAGCGACCCACCAACCTTCTTCGTTTGCTTTAACAATAGAGATAGCCGTTTGGTCAAGTCTTTTTGTCTTCGTTGTAACTTTAGCGACATCCGCAAAACCCGCCAAGTCAACCGCAATGTAAAACTGACCTTGCTCAGGCTCTTCCTCAGAAAATCTAATATACTCTTCTTTGAATAATTCACTACCTTGAGCCTCAAAGGATGCCATAAACTCCTGACGGAAGGAAAAAGCAGACATTGACTTCTTAGCCGCTTCAATTTCCTCAGGGTCTAACAATGGATTATCATAACTTGTAAAGTGATAACCTACAAAGGTAGGGTCATCGGATACACAAGCATATGTATATAAATCATAAAAGTGATTCCTACCCATTGGCGTACCAATAAATAATGCATCACCCTTTTGGTCAGCCAAGGCAGGTCTTAATATCTGCTCCCATACCTCAGGCTTCATGTCAGCGTACTCATCCATAACCAAGAACCTAAGACTGACACCACGCATGGTTTCCGGTCTATCAGCCCCTTTAAGGGCTATGGTTGCACCGTTGACTAATTTTATTTGTAAGTTGTTTACATGACTAGTTGCTATAACAGGATGACCTATTTCCAACAACACTTGCCACATAATGTCCCTAGCCTGTCCTTGGGTAGGGGCAACGTAAAACACATGTCCACGTTCAGCCTGTAAAGCTCTAATGATTAGCATCCAAGCGGCTAATCTACTTTTACCTGTACGTCTACCTGCGGCTATTACTTTAAATCTTGTATTATCATTGAAGACTTTTTGTTGCCACGGTAGTAGCGAAACATTAAGTTCAGTCAATTAATAAGTCCACATCACCGGCTCAAGATCATCATCGTATAAATCACGGGTGTCAACATGCACAAAAGAAGAAGCAACTCCAATTCCTGTGAACCCAAGCGAAATGGCTTGTTCCACAATTTTAAATCTTTGTATACCATCTGCAACTTTAATATCTGCCGCGTGGCCTTGTGAATGTTGTCCTGCAATTTTTTTCTTAGCCTCTATTGGATGTGACGGGGAGCGATATCCGCTAGTGATTACAAACGGGAATCCGCAAGCCTCCCGTAGTTCATCTAATCGTTCAATGAACTCATCTTTAATTTTGTTCTCACCTGTGTACTGACAGGCAAATTCATCTCTGGAAAAATATTTAGCCATCTACATATTCTCCTTCTATATCATTATCACTGGACACTACGGTAGTCTCACCGCCAACACCTGTAATATTGATTTGTATGGCTGACCTACCTGCTCCTTTTACTACGTCCTTTTCAAAGACAGCAGTCGGTAGGATTCTATCCATAACCAACTTCCAAGCCGCCGCTTGGTTTTTATGGTCATCGTTTAGGGCCGCATCAAAGATTGACTCTAAAACTTTACGAGACTTAGGGGATGTCAACATCCGACTTTTGTACTCGTTTATGATTGCCGCGTCACCCTTCGGGCGACCCCTAGACAAACCAGTAGTGCCTTTCTTTCTTGACACCATATCGGATTTTCTAGGACGACCTTTCTTTTTTTCTATTACTTTATCATTCAAGGTATTTCCCCTTATATACTTAAGGATACTTAAGTAAGCTTTAGGGATATTCTTTAATTTTAAAATAAATAAAATACTTAAAGTTTACTTAAGGATACTTAAGGGCGAACCTTGTTTTTCTTTACTTTACTATATTAAATATTATAGCACATTCTGAATCAAAAGTCAAGCATTATTTTAACTATTTATTAACTATTCATGACCAATCAGCCTACTTGTGTGTCAACCTGTGTTGTCCTTTATCTACACTTGTCAAATCTAGGGGGCAAGCCTGTGTTTCCTTATGTAAATCAATGACTTAGGGATACATAAGGATACTACTGTTTTTTCCTAATTTCACCTTTTTTGTATACCAGTGGGTACTGTAACAATCTTGAGATTCCCAGCGGCCCCCCCGCCCCCTAAAGTTATCCACAGGTTATACATAAGTTATCCACAGCCTAGCCATGCCTGTGCATAAGTTATCCACAGGTTATCCACAAGTTATACACAGGCTAGAGTTGGCACGGGTATTGCATAGGATGACCAAGGGCCGCCTTTGGGTCGAGCTTATGTTTGACAGGTGAAGTGTGAGTATGCTAGTGGATACCCATAGCGCCTATGCATACATCATGCCAAGTAGCCATAAGCTATACTTATGTTATATAGGAGTTACATCACTGGTGCTTATATGTTTATAGATGGCTTTATATTGCGTTCTAAGCGTGTTTGTCCTTGGTCTATACCTAAGCATAGGAAAAGATTTATATAAGATTTGCAATAGTTGGCATGGTTATTGCTACGCGTACATACGCCCACGCGTAATAGAAGGCTACATATAGTATTCATATCATGAATGTGCACTATATGTTTTAGATTATATACATCAGCTGATCATTCGCTATAATGGTCGTACATAAACAAAAGGAGTTAGATAAATGCGAGAAGACACTATAAGCGCGTTAGAAAGCGAGATTATCTGCGAGGCGATAGAGGATTTTATAGACGCTATGCGAGAGGATGTCAACGCGACTAATGCGGAGATTCGTGAAAGCGTATTGAAAGAGCTTGATTATAAATTAAATTGTTTTTCAATAACGGATAAAAATAAGGAGTAGCAAACGTGGTTAAATTTATGAATAGCAGGAAAGAATTAAAGCCCTTGATTAAGCAGTTAAAAGATGGAGGCTTTGAGGTTAATAATAAGGATGGTTGGGTCACTGCTTTGGATAATGACGGTACAGAGGTTATGGTAGCAATGCCTCATAGCAACGGGTCAATGATGTTAAAATTAAACGATGATTATTTTGCAAGTTGATTTACCTATGACTATCCGGTACACTGCGATAGTCATTAGCAAATTAATTTAAAACCAAAAGGAGTAACACCAGATGAAACTTAAACTTATAGGCAGTAACCAAACAGAGCTAGATTTAGGATTTGCTCAGGTATTCTTCAGCTATGAAACACCGGTGGCCGCGTGTTTGACTGATGGGTCGCTTGTACGCACTGAGGAATATTATAGCGTCACAACGTCCAAGCACATCAACCGATGGTTAGATGGTCGTCATTACACACTAGTGCCACAGGAGCGCATCGACTGCCTTCTAACGTCCGCCAGTGAGTGCAACCCTGACTTTGATGAGGTGGCATAGTTATGAAAGCATACCAACATTTTAGCGATGAGCATTTATATTTAGATTGGGTCAATAACTTTTTGACAGTCGGCAGGTTCGCTGAGTATTACGAAATGTCAGAGGATCACGCGAGGGAATTAATAGAGCGCATGAGGTACACAAACAATGAAAAACAATCTTGAACCTGTAACACGGGAGGAGTTGACAGAGGCACAATACCGCGCACTGGACAAACTAGGGGACAGTCGGACCTATGAGGAGGAGGAGTTATATCAGACTGTCAAACAAGAGCACCTATGCAACAGATACGTAGCTAAACTAAAAGCGTTTTACACTAGCGATTTTATGCG
>Ga0181420_1000877_pt1 | contig 11636 bp, 10 predicted proteins | sample 43SPOviralmetaG_FD_130145 | JGI IMG/M metagenome (GOLD analysis project Ga0181420, IMG submission 130145) | Marine viral communities from the oligotrophic San Pedro Time Series (SPOT) site, San Pedro Channel, CA, USA - 43 SPOT_SRF_2013-05-22 | ecosystem: Environmental > Aquatic > Marine > Strait... | reverse complement strand
ACGATCCATGTGTCAGTACACTTGTTCCAAAATCTAAAACAATACAGTCTCTTTTAACCAGATCAGGGAACTCTTCTGGATCTATCGTTCGCAAACCTCGACCAATCATCTGTACCATTGTAGCTTTCTGAGAGCATGGCCTGGTTAGAATGATGCACGACACTGGTGGAGCGTCAAACCCCTCTGTAAGAACAGATACATTTACCACAACATCAACATCATCGTAAGCCAGATCATGAAGTATTTGAGCCCTATCTGCCTTTGGTGTTTCTCCTGTGACTAGTTTTGCGTTGATGTCTTGGTCTATGAACTCTTCTAACAAATCCTCTGCGTGTTTGATTGTGCTACAAAATACAACGGTCTTTCTTCCCTCTGCATGATTAAGATACTCTTCAACTACCCTTTGATTAATGACCTTGCGATTCATAATGGATTCGACTTGCTCCATGTTGAAGTCGTTACCGCTAATAGCCACGTTTCTCAGACTATCGTTTACACCGCAATCAATCACATATGACTTTGGCGGTACAAGAAAACCCTCTCGAATAAGTGTTGTAATATCTATTTGATGCGAACAGTTATTGAATACTTTTCGCAATCCTTTTCCATCGCCTCTGTTGGGCGTAGCAGTAAAACCTACAATCTCTGCATCTGGATTGTCTTCTTTAACTGCATTAATAACTTTTAAATATGTATCGGCTGCCGCATGATGACTTTCATCAATAACAATCATATCAAATGCAGGTCGATCTTTGAGATTGTTATCCCTGGATATTGTTTGCACCATAGAAAATATGGTACCGCCTTTCCAATCTTTGACTGTGCCGTTTACAATGCTTGTTGTGATGTATGGATTAAGACGCTCGAACTTGGATTTGTTTTGATCTACAAGTTCATCTCTGTGTTGCATTACAAGAACTTTCTTACCGTCCTCGTATCTTTTGCCTACAAGAGCAGAAAGCATAATTGTTTTACCGGCCCCTGTGGGCGCAACAACGATTGTGTTTTTGTGCTTATCTAATGCTTTGCAAGCATCACTGATAGCGGCCTCTTGATAGGGGCGCAATAACATATCCGAATCCACTTCTTAGTCTAGATGGTGGGGGGTATTGGCCCACGCCCCCCCGTGCGTGGTCTAGCAGGTGTGGAAAAAACCTGTGCCGCTAGATTACTTATTAGCCCAACTAGGAATTGCACCGGATGTTGGTTGCGCTGTCTGTTGCGGTTGAGCCGCAGGAGCTTGCGCCATCGGTGCTTGTCCAGAAGGGATAAAATCTTTCTGGTTCGGTGTTACTGCCGCCATGAGTTTATTCTTGTCCTCATAACCGCCTGTGCCTTTTTCAATTCCGACTTTAGCGCAAATTTCCATTCCACTCAAGTCATTAACGCCACCAATGTTTCGTCTTTGAACCGCAGTCTCTGACATATCAGATGGATCAATACTATTTGCGCTCTCGATAATTGACCTTAGAGTGGACAAACCAATCTCTTTTGCGAGTGGAATACCACTTGCGCCCATCTTGTCACCGTCTAGAAAAATACGATGCCAGAACTTACGTTTGTCATATTCACCGCCAACAACTGTGAACTCTAGTTCCATCCATTTGGCGTTGGATGTTTGAGATTTTTTAAACCACATTCCGTTACCAAACTCTGAAATTTCAATCTCACCCATTTTTACCACGATGATTGCACGACACACTGTTCCGTTTGGAATAAGTGTGCGTGTTTGTGTTGGTGCCTCTGACACCGGAGCATTATTAAGATTTAACATTTTATGTCCCTTCTGTTAAAATCTGTTGATTGGGGTCTACAAAGTTTAATTGTTTCTCTGTGTTTCCCCCTTTACCCATTTTCTCAATAAGTTTACCAAGATTTGGCTCTTCAAGTGTATCGAGCCTACCAGAGCGATCCTTTGCAGGATATCCCCATTCATTTAAGGCATCGCAAACAAAAGCACGATACGATCCATTTTCTCCCCCCAAGACCGTCATCGTAATCATTTCGTCCACGATGCCTGGTAATTCTTTGCCGGTTTTGGAACCTTCGATCTGAAGCGCATATTGTTTGCGCCCATAATCGTCAGTGTATTCGTCCAGAATACCAACAAAGATTACGTTCTTATCACGAATATGTTGAAGGTGTGTAAGCCACGCCATCATTTCGCGTCCGTGCATACCATAGGCCGCACGAGTATCTAGCTTGCCAGTTCTATCTGATCTAGACTCTGGCTGTTGCTGACACCATTGAAAGCACAAACGCCCCGCGACTGTAATTGAGTCAATAAACAGCGTTTCATACTTATTTACATTTTGCTCTGGATCACCGTACACTTGGCAAACACCTTCATAGTGCGCCTGACTATAACACTGATCCTCATGCAGTGAAGGATTACCGCCACCAAGATAGCAAGCAAAGTCACGACATTCTGCCCACGTTTGCGGACGAATGACATCAATTGGATGCCCCTCGATAGCGGCATCCCCTGCTTCTAAATCCATAAATAAAGTTTTTGATGGATCAAGAGTTTTTACTAATGTTGTTTTACCAACACCACTAGCACCACAGACTACGATCTTATGACCACGCTTTTCTGCAAGCCGTTGTTCGGCTGTAATAATTTGTAAACCCATTTATTTATCCTCTTCTATTGAAAAGCCACCAACCTCTACCGTGCGGCAAGGCTCTAACATTACTTTTATTGCTGGTGGTGCTGTTGTATATTTTCGTTCTTCAACTGACAGTACGATCTTACCGTAGTGACAGGCATCATCTGGAGGCATACGATTTAATGACTCATTGAGTTCTTTTTGATCCCAAGTCACTTTTTTACGAACTGTAGCCTTTAACCTTTTATTTCCAGACACAAGTGTAGTCGTTCCAAAATCTTTACCATTCGCTCGTAAAGCGTCACGAGTCTGTTCTAACCATGTATCTTGGATTTTTTCGTTTATATCTGAGAGCTCTTTTTTATGCCCATCGATAATATCGCGCAATTCCTCTCTGCGCTCGAGTAATTGATTGCTCATAGCAACCTCCACGTTTAATTTTCTAGAACCTTACATGTCGCAAAATATTTTATGTTAGTCAAGAATTTTTTTTGGATAGATATATTTCAATACCAAAAACAGCCTTCATTAACTTCTTTTTTAGTTTAAATTCAGGAGTTTCTACGCCTTTAGCATCTTCGACAATATGTTCCCATATACCATCTGCGCTCTCTTTATTGTATTTAAAATCGGCTACATACGCACAGATCTTTTGATCGTTTACCAAGATGTTATAGCGTGGTTGGAGCTCTAAATCTTTTATTCTACCGGCTTTTTCGAGGGATTTTAAATACAAATAACGTTCTGATTCCCACTTCGAATCGAATGTAATTCCATGTACGGTGGTTTTTTTGTTGCCGTACTTTGATCTTGACCTTTTAAGGTTGGGATTATATCGTGGTTTTAGGTACATTTTGGGAGTTATACTAGTGTCTAAGAGTTCTTACATAAAGTCAGTAGGTGTTAGCACAGATACTTATGAGAAGATAGTTGAAATATCGAGGAAAGAACGCAGAAGTTTAAAAGAACAAGTCGGCCTAATTATTGATGATGCTTACAAAAAACAAGGATTTGCATCAAGTCATAAACCGATAAGATCTGTCTCCGGCGGACTAAGCGCCGTTATTGAAGATTAAAGCAAACCCGCACTTCCTAAACCGCCAAGCAATGTAGCGGCGATGTAAGGATTTTTCTTAGCCCGTTCTCTTAGATTTTGAATATTTGATAAATCAGGAGCTTCAGTAAATCTTCTCATTGATACGTCATCCATAGTTATTGGTGGTCTAACATCTGGTACACTTGTTTGGTTTGCAGGAGCAGTTCCACGAACTTGTTGAGGGCTTGTAAGTAGTTGTCCTGTAGCTTGTCTGCCTATGACTCGACCTCTATTAAAAGCACCTAATCCTTTAGCTACACCTGATACTCTCTCACCCACAGTTTTTCCAGATCCAACTTGAGTAGCGGCCTCATTTAATACTTGAGATACAGTTTGTGCAGCTTGTTCAGGAGTTCTTTTACCAGTCTTTAATTCTAATGCTGTACGCAATGTAGCGGGACGATTAAATATAAAATCTAAAAATTTAAAACGAGCCATCTTACTTGCATTTTTGATTGGCGATGTAAATGCTCCTGTTCTAATTGCTTCTGCAGCCAAAGCGCCTGCACCCCTTTTCCCAGTATCACTTAACATCGCTAATTCAAGAGAAAATTCTTTTAAGTCATCAACAGTCTGTTTTCCTAAAACTTTTTCTAACATTTTAGGTTTGTATGCATCCAAAGCGTTTTGCAAAGAAAATCCAGATTTTGCATCTACAAAAATATCTTTATCAACCGAATTAAGTATATCATTAATGACTGTTTTTCTTATGGTTTCTTGAGCCGCCGGATCTTTTTTAAAGAAGTCCATAATTCTATTCATTTCAGCTATTGTGGTTTTAGGACTTATCAATTGAGTCGCCGCATCTTGAGGATCTAATTTACCCTCTGATATTTCACGAACAATTTTACTTGACATGGCTTCTTCGAGGTCAATTTGAGCATCTCTTATGCTTTTAAGACTATTAACTATTTTATCAGGAGGATTTTGAGCAAGAGCTTTTTCTAAAACCTCATTATCCATTGTTTTAATGCCGTCATAGGCTAAAGACTTGGATATACGCTGAACTTTCTCCCAATCATCCCCAAAAATAATTTTACCAGATTTTTTTAACGCTTTGCCATTTATGTAGTTATTAAATAAAACACCACTAAATTTATCTGGATCACCAAAATCATTTTTACCAGCAGTTAAAGCGTTATCAACAAATCTTTGAGCAAGGGTTTTGCGCACTTCTTCTTTTTGTTCTGCGGCTGTTCTTATTATCGTACCTGCTTCATCTTTTAATTCTTTTTCAGAAGCTTTTAAAACAGCATTTACACGACCAGGTGTATTTACAATATCATCAAAATATCTACCAGCTACTAACTTAACATTTTTACCAGCTTCGCCCACATTTCTTAAAATGTTTAACCTTTCCAAACCTTGGTAAAGACCAATTTCTGCATTGTATGAAGCACGAGCGCTTTCTAATTGCTTCATAGCACCTTTCATAAAGTCTACACTATTTTTATCAAGACCAGTATATTTCATTTCTATTTTGCCATACATCATTTCGTCAATTCTATCACGAACATCAGACAAATATCTTCTTGCTGTTGTCTCTCCAGTGCTTAACTTAGGGTCCATCAAAGTATCTTGAATTTTTTTACGAAGGTTTTTCATACCATTAAAAGATGTAAACCCTTCTTCTGCTCCAGCCTTTGTTAACTGAGCAATATCGTTACCAATTTGTACAAACTCTTCTGGGGGTAGTCCTGTCGCCCCTGCGTAATCATCTCTAATCACATCATCAAATTTTGTTTTAAATGCCTGTATGTCAAAGATAGGCAGTTGTCCTCCAGTAGCTTCTACTGTCTGACCATTTAATTCAATTGTTCCTCGAATATTACTTAAAGTTTCATCAATTCCCGCCCATTCAGCATCTGTCGTTTTGATAAAACTTTCATAATTATCTGTGAGTGACTTTAAAATAAAATCTTCAATCTCACCACCTCCACGAGTAGATTGAGTTAATATATTGAGACTGTCGTTTATAGCTACCATGCCAGCTTTTTGAGCTTTTTTTATGTCTTTTTGAAGTTTTTTTGCTGTTTCTGGCGCGGCTTTACCAAGAATACTTGCAAGCTCTTCCGAACTTGCCGCTCCATACTTTTCTAAAAGTTTTGCCTTTTCATTAAGTGCAAAACCAATATTTTTAAGACCTCGTTTTTTTCCGCCACCAATAGATTCTGATATTTGAGATAGTCTCGATAAAGCTTCCAACATGCCTGCGGCCTCATAACTTGGCAAAGCATCTTTATCTAAAAGGCGTAAAGCTCTTTCAGCACCTTCTTGATTTAATTCATTTTGCACTTGTCCGGTAGCTCGAGCGGCGGCATTTGCTCCTTTTCCAGCTACGTTAACAGCACCACGAATTAACTTATATGTTCCAACTGTAGCAAAATCTACAGCACCAGCCAGGGCGGCTTCTTTCGCTACATCTGTAAGAACCTCTTGTCCTGTTTGTTTTTGCAGACCCATAAGCCCTTCAATAGCTTCTTCTATTGTTTGCCCAGCCGCAGCGCCTGCAGCCGCTCCTACCGCACCGGTAACCAAACCTGGCGCTCCAAGTATACCACCAACAATAGAACCAACGGTTTCTGGAACCAAACCAGCTACATCAGAAAAATCTCTAAGAGTAAAACCTTTATCTTCTATTATAAGGTTTTTACCGATGGGCTCCATGCCCTCTTTGGCCTGACCGGCAGGTGTTAAAGCTAAGTTGCCCTTTGAGTCTTTGGTAAAACCCTCATCTCCAAGTCTTTGACGAAGAAAGTTTTCTTTCTCTTCAGCAGTCTCCATGAAGGATAATTTTGCTCTTAATCCACCCCTAGCGCCTGTCTTATAGTCAAAATCTGGGTCTTCAGATTTTGCATCTACAACCAGATTATCAAAAGATCCTAATCTTCTTCTTGATCCTCCTCCTGACTCAGTACGAAATTGTTTGAGCAATTCTTGTGGAGATAACTGACTTTCTCTAAACTTTTTTAACTGTTCTTGAGGTGTCATTCTTTATAATCTTCCATTGTATAATTTGTTCCAAACTTTTTATTCATAGCATTGAGCTCTTCTTGATTCTTTGGCATGTCATCACTATCGGAACCAAAATCTATTTTTACTCCAAAATTTGAATACAAATTAGATACAGCAGTATCTAAATTTCTCTGTCTAGAAGTTAATATTAATTCATATACTCTGCCCAAAGACTGTAGAATTAATGCATCATCAGCACTTGCAAGGTCTATGTCCCCTACAAACTTTGAGACTCTTTCTCTATCTGCATCAGACAGTGTTTTTCCAGATTCTTGCAAAATTTTTGTTGCCTCTTGCAATTTTATAGCTTCTAATTTTTTTCTAGCTTGAGCAATAGCTGTTGGCCCATCACCTATATCCAGACCTAAATTTCTACCTAATTGAACAACACTACTAGCAATCTGTTTGGGAATAGAAACACCAGTTTGTATCTGTCCTATTAAACCTTTGAACTTGTCTTCTTCTCTTAAAATAGAGTTTTGTTCCTCTATGAAATTTTTCTTTACTACGTTTTCATTTGTTTGTAAGTAACCAAAATTCTTTTTCTTTCCTTTATAATTACCATCTGGGAGTTGCCCGTTAACAACATATATTGAATCAACACCATCTGCGTCCCCACCCAATAGAGAAACAGATTTTTCTTTCCCGTAAGCCTTTCCAAGATCAGTTTCTTTGGTTTCAGTCTTCATCATAGCAAAATAATCTTTTGCTGTAATGAAAGAAAATTCTTTGTCAAAATTTTCATCTTGAATTAATTTATTAAGTTCAAATTTGTTTAAATGTACGAGATCACCATCATCAAAATTTTCGTATGGAGCGCCTTTACCACCGCCTCTATAAACATAATATTGTTGTCTATCCATAAGCTTCTCTTGATTAGCGGCATCAGTAGCTCGATCTGATGCTCTAGTTGTTAAAGCGTATTTACCAGCCGCTATCGCATCATTTCTGGCTTGTGTCTTGGCTTTCTCTAACGCAGGCATGGCGGCTTCTCCCGCTTTTCCAAATTCGCTAAACAAACGACCTACATTAAAACCTCTGCCTGCTCTGTTTTGCATCATAGCAAGTCCAAGCGACATGAGAGCGGCACTCTTATCAACTTTTCCGCTTATATCTATACCTGTGGCTTCAGCAAACTCTCGTTTGTATTCTGCTAAATCCTTAGTTCTTTTTTCGGGACCAACACCTCTAGCATTTGTAATATAGTCTTCCATAGATTGCTCAAAAAGTTTTTCAATAGCTTTTTCGCCACCTTTTTCACCACCTTTTTCTCCACCTTCACCTACAAGATTTTCTTGTGGCATACCTTGTGCTTCAGCTATCTTTGCTTCTTGAGCCCTAAACTCTTCAGCTTTTTTAGATCTTTCTATTTCTTCTATTGGTATATTTTGAGCTAAAGCAGAATCTGAATCTTGAGGTTTTTTAAATTTTAAACGATCTTCTTTGGAAACAGTATTTTCACCTATCATATTGTTTATTTCAGATGCACTTTTGGTATTTAATTCACCAGGGATTTGAAATACATTTTCAATTTGTTCTGTAGCTTCTTGTACGTTTTTTGGCGGAACATATGGCTTATAAGCCTGACTTAATCCACCAGATTTTAAAATGTCAGTTAAACCAAATAAATTACCTAAATTGTCAACTAAAGTTTTAGGATCATCTTTTACAAATCCTTTTTTTGCTCTTAAAGCTTCTACATTGGTCATTGGAGCACCACCAACTCCGTATCTTAACATTTCCTCTGTATAAGGGTCTGCCATTAAGTTGAATTGTGATCTTTTTCCGCTTACCATAGTTGTTCGCCTTATTTCTAAGCTCTGTTAATGCCCTGAAGGGTTGTATATGCTCCAAGTCCAGCCATTACCGGATTAGTTTGATAAGTAGGTTGCTGTATTGTGCTATAAAGACCCGCAGAAGGTGTTCCAGACAATGCACCATATGCGTAATTATATGGCAATAAAGCCTGCTCAGTTGGTCTTTGTAATTCCTGTCTTTTTGTATCTTCTATTGTTTGTCTAAATCCACGTTCTGATTCTCCTACACCTTGCATATAAGCTAGATCAGCAGGAGCCATTGCACCGTACACACGACCCGTATCAGCCGCTTGAGTACCTATAGTTCCATAAGACTGACCTATACCACCAACAAGTCTACCTGCTTCTTGTGTGGCTTTTTGAGCCTGCGCATAGTTTTTCATTCTTAAATCAGCAGTGGCTTTACGCTTTGCGTCTAGAATATTACGTTCAATCTCTGCGGTTTGAATACCTTGTCGAGAACCACCGAACGCTCCCGCTTGTATAGCTTTATCAGCAGCGCGATTTTGAGCAACTAAACCTTGGCGATCAATATCCGCCTCTACTTCGTCTATAACATTTTTTGTATATGGGTTCATAAAGTCTGTAACTTTTTGCTCATCTGTAAGAAGAGCTTTAGCATCTTTAAAAGCCCCCAGACCTTCTTTTAAACCTGCTTGTGCTTGAGCAAAGTAAGGATCTGTACGTTGCATAAAATCTGGTATTCTATCTGCACCTGCAGCAAATTGACCAGTTACTGGATCATAAGCGCCTTTTGAGTCTTGTTGAAGATATTGTGACCCAAAAGTCTCAAGTCCAAAATCTACAATTTGACCTGTATCTGGATCTCTACCGTATTGACCTGCTAATTTATATTGAGGTATTTGAAAATAATCTTGGTCTTGAATAAGACCACCAGAAAATTCTTTAGTTCCCTCATCATATGTACCGAATATTGCATCTAAGAGTGCTTTTTCCCTTAATTCTAAATACTCTGGGCGGCGGTTTATTGTTGTCATTGGATCAGACATATTTACGCTCCTTGTGATGCAAGTTTATTTTGCATGGCATATGCTCTCTCAATACCTTTATTGAGATCACCACCACCCAAACCTTTAACAGCATCTTTTTTTAATACAAACTCCCCTGCCATAAGCATAGCAGGCACATCATCTTTTTGACCAGATCCTTCAGATGGCATGATGCCACCGTTTCTTCGAGGGAAATATTGTCCATCAACGCTACCACCAGCAGCTAGTCGTTTTGGTATATTTATGTTTACCGAACCTTCCACACCACCAAAAGGTCTTCTAACTGGATCTTCATCATCAGAACTAAATAATTTGTCTGCTAATAAACTAGCAAGCATACTGGCCCCTGCCTCTCCGGGAACGGTATTTAAAAGACTTGCAAGACCCCCTTGAGGATCAATTATTCCAGCCTTTGCTAAACCAGAAGCAATACCCAAAGTTCCCTTTGCGGGTTCTAAGCTTGCTATGCCTTGTTTAGCTATATTTGCTGGTGATGTTTGTTGTTGTACCGCTTGAGATATTGCGTTTTCTGCCTGTTTATTAGCGGCAGCGTTTTGTAAAGCAGACATTTGTTCGGCTTTTTCTCCAAAAATACCGGGAGTTCCTAATCCTCCTGAAAGAAGACTACCTAATCCAGCGTATTTTATAGCGTCTTTTGTATCGGCTCCAAGAGCTTTACTGAGAAGAAAATTAGTGGCTAAACTTGCAATTGGATTACCGCCACCACCAAAGATTGAAGCGCCAATTTTAATTATATCTGATAAAGCCATTTATATCTCCAGCAAAATATATCTTATTTTAGCACCAATGTACTAAGATATCCACTCGTAAATCTTTTTTGTTTCTTTTACACGATGGTCTAGCCCATTATAGCCACCGTTTACCACCCTTGTGACACGTTTTATTGTGTCATCATTTACACCTTCATCGCATATTTTCCATATATTATTACGCTTAAAGAACCACAAAGCTGAGTCCATTGCATAGTCATTTGCCACAAGATCAGGATTTTCCATAACTTCTGGTAATCTCATATCACTTGAAAAAGATCTATAATTATCTCTGTGCGTTAATTGAAGAAAACCTCTGCCTCGCCACGCATAGCCTTGTCCCTCATTGCCGCCACGGTGTCCGTACACCTTATCAGCAAGGGCTTGAGGATTTCTTGCATACGGCTCTGCTTCTTCTTTTGTCTTAAAATACTTACTAAATACTTTTAAACAAGCATCAACAGAATAGTTTAGATTTTCTGACGTATACTTGAAAGAGCCGCTTTCATGCACAGTTTGACCTAATAAATGCGCTCCTCGCTCTGGAGATAGCTCAAAGTGAGATACGATAGACTTGGCTGTGTTAGGGCCAAATGATCCATCTGGATCTACTCCACATTTTTCTTGCAGTAATTTCAATGCTTCAAACGCCATCAGATTTACCCCTTTTTGCCATAAGATCCTCAAGGTTCTTTTCTTTAGTGCCACCATCATAAGACCAAGCGTAACCTTTATCTATCATAATCTGATTTATAGACTTTGTGTCTTCTTCAGATTTATAGAGCCAACCAAGCATACGACCAAATTTACCATCTTTTTCAGTCTTTACGGTAAGCTTTGTTGCTTCCAAAAGGTGCATTTCTAAAAACTCTGTGGCTTGATAGCCCATCTTTTTCTCTGCTAAGTCTTTAGTCCTCTTTTCCGGTGTATCTATACCTGCAAGTCTAACACGTTCTTTTTTAGTAAGATCAAAGCCAAGATCTATACTTATATCTATAGTATCGCCGTCAACGACTCTATCCACAGACTTAACAAAGTATGTATACATCACTTTCTCCTCGTGAATTGTTTGTACCCTTTCACACCAAATGATGCGCTGATTGCAATACCCAAGCTGTAAAAATACCAGTCTGGGGCTTTATTAAGTTGCTCAAAACCTCGTTCAACCCACCCTTCGGCGGCAGGTATCCAACATAAAATTAATGGCAAACTCAAAATTATGACGAACCATTCGTCTTTCCAGCTTGAACCGCTGTTTTCTGCCATAACACGCTCCCAATCAGCAACGCTTGTCTTTTCTGACAGTAATATCTTTGCTT
>Ga0181420_1000875_pt1 | contig 11645 bp, 10 predicted proteins | sample 43SPOviralmetaG_FD_130145 | JGI IMG/M metagenome (GOLD analysis project Ga0181420, IMG submission 130145) | Marine viral communities from the oligotrophic San Pedro Time Series (SPOT) site, San Pedro Channel, CA, USA - 43 SPOT_SRF_2013-05-22 | ecosystem: Environmental > Aquatic > Marine > Strait... | reverse complement strand
ACAAAATAATGACTTCTCACATTCAAAACATCAATGATATGCCGCTTGACATTCTTGGTCTTGTCGAAGAACAAGTCAAAGAACAAAGATGTAAGAACTATTGGAAATCTAAACTAAATGAGACTATAAAAGATATTGAAGAACAAGGAATTCATCTTGTTGTCTATCTCTATGAAGATGGTTGTGGGACAAAAGACTGTCCTTATTTTATCTGGGAGTTTAATTGTTGCTGTGATGATGATGAATATGGTTCAGATTTATAAATTATTCCATTGAGACATTTCTTTTATTATCTTTTAACTTATCTTAAACTTGTCTTTACATTATTTTCAATTAATTTGAAAACCCTTTTTTTGCTTCCAGCATATAATAAACAAATGGCAGCAACTATGGAAAAAACTCTTGTGGATACTCTTCTTGAAAAGAACACCGCTCTTATGCTTTCTATGAAAAAAATGTTTGAGGAATCGCTTGCCGCTCTCCTTGAAAAAGATAATGAAATTGATAGACTGAAAAAAGAAGTTGATGAACTTAAAGAAGATAATGAAAACTTGTCCGAAGAATGTGGAGAACATTTTACAAACCATAATTTCGCATTAGAAGAAAACAAACAACTTAAGATGAATAATATGAGTGCTGTGGTATTGAATATTAAATGTAATGAATGTGGAAACATTCTTCCTCCTCATACTGTTGAGGAACATTTAGATGTTAATAATCCTATTCATAAATGTCCTCATAAATCTAAATCTAAACATCATATCTATGATGATTATGATGAGATGGCGGAGGCACTAAACGACAATAGTGATTATTATGTCTGTAAGGATATGGATGCTATTGTTAATGTAGCGAAAGATAATGATTATCATATTTATGAGGATTTTGATGAGGTTGTTGAGGCAGTCAAAGATAATGATTATCATATTTATGAGGATTGGGATGAGGTTGTTGAGGCAGTCAAAAATAACAGCGACCTTTATGTCTTTGATACACGGAAAGAACTTACTGATTATATTGAAGAAAATTATGATTTCACTCTTCAATTCAATGGTTAGCGATAATTAAATCTTCTTTTGAAATCTGCTATGCTCGCTTGTCTTGAAGTTTTATTCCATAATATCCAACGACTTAACGCACCAGCACTCTCAGGATTATTCCAGTTTTCCCTTGCTCTGTGTCTTGCTAAATATCTTTTTTTTTGTGCCTCATCTTTAGTTTTTGTGAAGTCATCCATTCCAGCACTTCCAAAAGAAATTTTTTTTGTTGAACCATTTTCACGCGTAAATATTGCTGTTAATTTTTTTCCTTTATCAACTGAATTTTTTATTACAACTTTTTTCATATATGTTTATAAATATTTTATAAAATATTTTGTATGTAATAATGTTTATAATTAATGACATTTTCACTAAAAAAGATTTTTTAGATATTATAAAACAAGAAAATATTCCTATTAATTCACCAACACTTTGTAGTAAAAAAGATTTAAAAGAATTTTTAGAACATTTTATTGTTGATAGAAAAAAAGAAATTAAATATAAATTTCTCACTTGTCAAGAAGATAATATTTTGACATCAAAAGAAAAAGAAAATAAAATGTTAATATCAAAAAAGATAAATGCTTGGTTAATTAATGGATATGATTTTGAAAGAAGTTTTTATAATAATATTAATGAAATTATTGATGATGCAGAAATAATAAAAAATTATACACAATATCCCAGCATTCAAAAAGTTATTTTAGGTTTGAATATTTATTTAAAAAACAATAACGAAAAAATTATTATTTATGAAAATTTATTTGATATAAAAAAAGAAATTAAAAAATTGAGTGTAAATAAATTCGCTTCTAAAACTGGACGCTTTGAAATTATTTTTGATTAAGAAAAATCTTTAATATAAACATTTGACATCATCCCTGATGAGTTTCCACGCTGCTTTGCTTTCTTTTTTATTTTCTCATTAGCACCAGAATATTCCGCCATATATATTTTCGCAAGCATAGTTGTTGATATATTTTTTCCTAAATATTTTTGAGAAATTCTATTCAATAATTTTGTGAGATTATTTGTTGTTAAATCACCTCCAGATGAATTTTTAAATAAACTTTCATTATTTTTAACTTTATATTTTGAGACATAAGAATTCAATAGTTTTGCGAGAGTTTTATTTAAATCTATTTTTTGTTCTGAATATTTTGCAGAAGTTTTATATTGATTTATATATAAATCTTTTCCATCAAAATAATTATTTCCTTTTCTTTCTTCATCTGATAATTTTGAAATATCATTTATATATTTTAAATTTCCAAAATCATTTCTTCTTGGAATTTTGCTATATAATTTAAATAAGACATATGCCTGCTCTAATTGTTGATTATTTTCTTTTCCTAAATCTTTTTTTATTTCTTTTATCATATTTTCAATATCCTTTTTCTCAACATATTTTTCTTTTTGTGATGGAAGAGGTTTTCCAGTTTCCTGAAATTTATTATATTCTTCATTTAAATCATTTTGTTTTTCATTATAATATTTCTGTGCCTCAGGATATATATTCATTGAATTAAGAACTGCTAACAAAGCAGCATATTTATTTCTTCTTGTATTAGCACTAAACGCTTCAAGAAATTTATCTATTTCTTTAAAATCCATAACCCAAGAATAATCATCTGGATTATCCATATCCATAAATTTAACTTTTAAAGAATTAAAATTTCCGACATAAATCTTTATTGTATTATCAGATAAAGGTTTTTTTTCAACACCAGAGGCATTATATCTTTTTGCTTTGCTTAATCCATAATCACTCATATTCACTTTATTTTATGCTTATATTTATTTTCAAATTTTTAAATATTATTTTTCATTTAAGACTTGTTGGACTATATCTAAATTATTATTTATTGTCCTTTGAATTTTATAAATAACTCCACTATTATCTCCCACTGATGCTAGTGTTCCATCAGGATTTAAAATCTGTGTTTGAATTGATGTGATTGTTTTATTTTTCGTAAAAGTATATTCTATTGTGCTTTCACCTCCAACAAAGAAATCATTTGTATCATTAACTTTATCAACAACAGACATAACAGGAAGACCATTGCCGCTCTCACCTGTGTGATATGTTGATGTATCAAGGACATCACTTTTAATTAAATAATATCCTTGTTGGACTTTCTTTGGAAGATTTGGTGCTTCAAGAACTACTGATGTTGCTGCTTCTGATATTGCTGGAAAATTTTCATAAGGAAGACCTGCTCTTATTTCATCAGTCGCAGTCGCAGTTGAACCATTGAACGCCATGGTCAATGGGACTTGTAAAGAATATATCCCAGCACCAAAAATATTTGTTGGAAAATTTATTGTTTGTTTTTGTGAAACTTCTGCGTTTGTAAAAGCAGCAGGAAGAGAATTTTTATTATTATTTCCTACTCTTGATGTCATATCATTTGATGATGTTGATGATGCATTAAATTGATTATATGTAAATCCAAGTGTCCCAAATAATCCTTCATCAAACTTTTCTTTTGAATATCCAAAATCTTTTATAATAATCCCACAATACTGGTCATATATAGTCCATCCTTCTAAATTTTTATTTAATAAATCAACTTGAAAACTTGTCCCATCTAAAGTTAATGGATTTAAGAAATTTATATCATAAGGCATCATTGCTGGCGTAAAATTTGTGTTAAATAATCTTTTATTTATTTTATAAACTTTTTGTCCTTGTGATGGAAATTCAGGGACAACTTGCTCTAAATGATTTGATGCTGATAAAACACCACCAGCATTATATCTATTTTGAATTCTTTCAGATGTATGGAGGTCTTTTATTTCAAACCTTCTTGATGAAGCGTTAAAATCTATTGATGGTTCAAGTGCTCCAAGATATATCCTATTTGTAAATTTATTACTTGTTATCATTTCTGTATTATATCCTGTAGGATATTGTTTTAAATCTTGATATTGATTATACATATCTGTTAAATATCCATCTGTCAATCCTATGAAAACATTTCCATAAGCATTAAAATGATTGTCCCACCCTATCGCTGTGTCGCCTTCAATTGTGTTTGATGCTGATGACCTATTTAATGAAAAATAACAGTTTGGTATTGTTGTTTGTGAAGGAGGCACAACCGAGTCTGGTTCTTCAAGATATCCTAATCTTGCTGTTGAAACTGCTACATTACCATTATGATTAAAAAAAGCACCATAACTATAACCAGTCTCCCAAGATAAACCTTCTGTTTCTATATTTTCATAATCAGGATTATAATCAAAAAATAAAGGTGTTGAATTTAAATCTGGAATATTGGAACCAGAAGTCATATAATAATCGTGTCCTAATGAAAACTTATATTCAGGGTCTATTAAATTGCGATTATGTGTTCCTAAAACATTTAAATGTAAAAATCTGGAATTACTCGCATTAACATAACCACCATAAACATTAAATTTATTATCCCATAATTCAGGATGATTTTTTTGTTCTTTAAAAATCTCTGCCACACTTGATAATAATCCTGAAGCATTTGCCGCTTTCCATAATAAACCTAATTCAATTATATGGCGATTATCATCTGTGCTATCTTTTCTAAATGATGCATTTTTTAAAGTTGTTAATGTTGAGAAATGATTATATGCTCTTGTTTTTATATTTCTAGGAAGGACAGCATTATCAAGTTGATATTGTCTTACTTTTTTTGTGAATTCTAATCCTACTTCATATAATTTTGGTCTTTTAACACCTATATATTGATAACTTGATAAATATAAATTAGTATTTTTCCCTGCTGTTGTTGAAGCATTTACATCAGCAACATAAGAAGCAGATGTTATTAAATTATTTGTATATTGTCCACCAGAATAAAAAGTATGATATGTTGGAGAATTTAATTCAAAATTAGATGCTCTTTCAGTTATTATGCTGGCGTTTGTATTAAAATCTGCTTGACTTAAAACTTGAAATCTTGATGGTTCATCATTTTTTCTTAAATCATTTGTTATTTTTGTGCTGATTGCCTCCGCAGACCTAAAACCTGCTGAAACTGAAACAGGCACTTTTTCAATATATTCAATATAATCCATCAGTGCTGGTGAAAATAAAGAACCATTAATTAAAGCAGGAGCACTTTCAGTTATCGCACCATATCTAGTGTCTGTGTTTATATATATTTTATATCTTGAATTATCGCATTTATATTTAAATGTATTCACAATTCTTTGACCTGATGATGAACTAGAACCGCCTTGAAAATATTTCATATCTTCATTCACCATAAACATTTGTAAAGCAGATGTTTGGAATGGAGCAAAATAAGAAGCATTTTCGGTTGTTGAAAAACATAATGACCCATTTGTCCTACCATAAAGAATTCTATCATCATCATTCCATATTTCTGGTGCTCCTGATTGTGCGTTATCTGTCAAAAAAACTCTCGGCAAGAAATAATGATTTTCACCATTAGCATTTTTATAATAATTTATTAAAAGATTTGTTGAATTAGAATTATTAGTTATTTTTTCTTCAACATTTTCAGCAGTTTGTCTAGCATATCCAAAAATTTTATCATTGCAAGAATTTATAAAATCACTCGCAGTGAGTTTTGTATATGTTATATTTCTTTCCTCTAAAAATTTATCTGATATTTCTATCGCTCCATCTGCTTGTCCTATTGCTGAAATAAAAGAATTATGAACTGAAACTCTATCACCTATTTTTACATTTATTCCAGTCCCAGTTTTATTTGTAAAAACTGCTTTCTCTGTATTATTTCCAGCAAGATATTCAGATGAAGATAATCTATTACAATCCAATATTATAGTTTCTTCCATAGAAGTCATATATAATGAATAATATTTATTTTATAAAATAAATTTATGCGAAGTCGGTTTCAAAAATACCATTTCGGAGTGATGCCTGTTTAACTACTTCAATATAAGCACGATGAATATAAGTTCCAGCATTCATAGTAGAATATTGAATTTCTAATTCAATACCTCTGCTGCTTACACGCTCATTACGATTTAGACGATAACCCAACCAAGTGAATTTTCCTGCAAGACCTTCTTGACCATCAGCAGCATTATATCCTTGATATAAAAATTGTGATGCTAAACCTCCCTCACCACTTTCAAAAGAATATTCTTCTCTGCTGACGTGCGGAACATTTTGCTCCGCATCTAATAAATGATGAAAGTGAACAGCGATATTTGTGGGATCTATTGGGAACAAATAATTATCATTATATCTTAAATTTGTTGTCAATTTACCGTGATTTAGATTATTTAATCCAACACAGGCAGATGAATATTCATTTGTGATTCTTAAATCATTTGTGGCAAAACTTTCGGCAAGAGATGTAAATACTTTATTGACAAGGCGACCAGCACCTCCTACATTAAATACTTGTTTTGATGCGAGACTAGTGTTTGTAAAACTTCTTTTATTCAGTTGATAATCAACATAAGTCCAGTTTAATACATTATTCTGTGCTCTATAATTTTCCATAATATCACCATCATAATAAATATGGTCTGATACAAATTTCACTCTGTTTTGGTCTATTAAAAATAATCCACCAGAACCTTCTGTTTTATCAGGCACTAAACGACCAAGAGACGCTGCCGATTTAAAATGTAATTCAATGCTTATTTGCTGGTCTATCATATAAAGTGGGAGTTGATTAAATTTAAGAAACTCAAATAAATCAGCAACAGATATAGATAAGATAGGAGAATTTTCATTCATTAAAACAGGGTCAGAGTTAATATCGCCAGAAGCACCAGTATTACCAGAAGAAATCTCTAAATTATATCTTGATTTCGGAGCATAAAAAGAAGCATTAACATCAGAAGTCCCAACTGTCGTCGCATCAAGTTTTACATTATTATAAATCCAGTCGTGAGAAAGACCTCGTCCAGTTAAATACATCTCTCTGTCATAATTTATTTGATTATCAATAAATAAAGATTTATATGCCATATAATGACCAAAATCAACCACCTCCGCTATTGTGGTCGTGCCGATTTTTAAAGCACATCTATCAATAAGACTATGAACTCCTACATTTAAAGGAAAAGTTGCTTGCTCTTTTCCGCCGAGTGCTGTGACACCCAAAGTTATTTTTGAAAAAGAATGAAGAAATCCTTTATTGGGAATAACAAATCTACAAAAATCATCGGTGATCACGACCGGATCCAAGACGTCGGTGTCAAATGACATCTGTAAATCAGTTGGAATCTGTCCAATGCGCATTAAATCGGGGATTTTACCACGGTCATCAGTTTCATCAGAATTCATCATATCAGACATTTTATAAATTATAACATAAAAAATAAAAAATAAAAAAAAAAATTATTCTTAAAATTATTTCATCATTGTAAAACTTGAAGACCATTCGCGTTAAAAACAAGAGTTTGTTTGGAACGAACAAAAATAAAAACAGACTGAACTGCAGAACTATCAGTCAATCCTGTTTCCATTTGAAGTGTGAAAGTATCATTTCTAAAATCAAGACCTTCACCTGATATAGCATCCATCGCAACACCAACACCGAACATTTGTCCAGCATCAGCAAACTCATCAGCATTTTTATAAGGAATTCTATTGTATGTAATTGGACTAACTTGTGTCCTAATATTTTTCATAAACGGCAAGAATGAATTCATAAAATTTCTTAAAATTTGCGGGTCAGCAGATACAAGAGTAGCATCATCACGAACATTTGCCGTAATATTATATTCAAGAGGCATTTTCATACCACCCTTTAAGAAAGTTATTTGTTTAATAGCAGCGATTTCACCACTAGTTAAATTATTAATCATTGGAAGAGTTTGATATCCATCTTGTGATAAATTATTTAGATTAGCAGATGGAATAAAATTCATAAATACACCAAGCACACGAGATAAACCTAAACGAAGATTGACTATCGCATTTGTAGAAGCAATCGTGGTGTAGTAAGAACTAATAGCATTATATTCCATAGTGCCAGAAGATTTTGACATCAATCTAGATAATTCATCAGGAGCAGGATTAATTAATTCAGCAAGAAGTCTTAAATTAGATAATTGATAAAATGCTTGATTTTTTGTTGGAGCACGGAGAAACTGACTATCTGGAACTAAATGAATGTCCACCTGTAATCCACCAACTCCCCATCCCTTTGAACTTAAACCAATATTTTCTTTTGACATAAGAAATCCAGATGGAAGATTAATACAAAAACTATTACCACGATATTCACGACCAGTAGCATCAGAACCATTTTCATTATTAGAAAATGATAACATATTTCCTACGGCATTTGGAAGAGCACCAGCACTTTCACTTAAATGACCAAATGCCTCTTGTTTAGAACTGATTAATGGAAGATAAGAACTTAAAAATCGTCCATAATGACGGATATGCTCTATCGTGTTTTTATTGGATTGACTTGAAAGAACAACTTGGTCTATGATACCATAAACACCAAGTTTAGGATTTGTCCTGACATTATCAGCAACATCAGGCACAACACCGTGGTCTCCAGATGGAGTTTCATAAACAGCAATATTACCTGCGATTCTTAAAGATGAACCAATTAAATATCTATCTTGCTCTGCAATAACAAAAGATACAACTGGATTACCATCACGATAAGATATCAAAGAATTAGATGGGACATTACTCGGTTGAATATCAATATAACTTGTAGAACCACCTGACATGGACATTTATGAAATTAAAATATTTTAATTTTAAAATAATTCAATAAAAAATAAAATGTATCCTCAACTTGAATATTATTACAGAAATCGTGAAAAAATATTAAAAAAAAAACGGGAAATCGCAATCAAAAATCAAGAATTAAATGAAAAATGGGGGGTTGCTTTTAAAGCGATAGGCGGGGGCAGACCTATCACCGAGAACCCCCTTAAACTCATTGAGGATTATGATAAAATTAAAAGAAAAGAAATAATTGTTTTTAAAGTTAAAAAAGGAAATTATAGTATTGATTTTTCTTAAACTACAACTCTGACAGCATCCGCAGAAATTTCAAGACGGCGAATATGGAAAACATACATACAAACTAATTTATTCTTTGTCGGAGCAGTTGTTTCATTATAATTAAGTTGAAGGACAAAATCTTTATTGCGAGCATCATAAGAACTATCACCAAGAGCAAGTGCTCTGCCGATTAAGAAATTATCATTAAATTTCATCATACTATGACCAGTTATTCCTGCCTGCGATAAACTTTTATCTAATTCAATTAACGGTTGTGCTTCAATGCCGCTCTTGCTTGAAATTTTGCTACACGGCACACGACGACTTGGTTGAAGTCGCCCGTCGTAAAGAAACTGATACTCGGTTAAATGGTCTGATATTCCTTCAAGATTAGGTCTTGTTGAATGTAATGTATAATCAAAATTATTTCTATCTGATTGAATTCTATAAGTGTCTTTACCTTCAATAACTTGTTTTGTTGTATAAGGAGTGCTGTCAAGCATAGAAACTATAATTGATTTACATCTTGAATTTTCAATAGGAATTCTTATATTCGCAACTCTATCAGATGAAAGTAAAGAAGATTTATAACAAGTGACGGAATTAAAATCATAATTAATCATACCACCTTCTTTCATTTTTCTCATCATAGATGCCTCATAACCACCACCAGCAGACACTTCATTAACAATTAAATTTACATCACTCACAGTATAAGTAGCATCATAAGATGTAGCATCTTCAACAGACCGAGAATATAAAAATCCGGTTGATGCCGATGTATCAATACCACTTCCTACAATCTGCACAGAAGCACTTTTCATAGAAAGTTCCATACCACGAGTAGCACTAAAAGCAATTTGACGAATTGTTGGAGCACCACCACTAGCATTTAAAAATCTCATAACAGAAGCAGAAGCGAATGTTGGTGAAAGACGCTCAAACTCAATACCAACTCTTTCACCAACAACAAAAGGACAATGTTGAGCGAATAATGTTTGATTATTCTGTGCTTCTTCATATAAAGTATTAAATGAACCATTAATATTAGCAGATAAACTACCAGCAGCATCTATACGACCACCAGCGAGAGGATTTAATGTTGTCCGCCTGAAACGATTGACACCTTCAACTTGTCTAAAGCAATACCGATTATCTTCAAGTAATAATGAAATTGTGAGTCCTCCAACCGCCATATTCGGGAATACTGACTTATTTGAAAAAATTCCCGTGTGAAGTGGGATACAAACTTTACATTCTACAAAATTCGCTGCGGTGACTGATGCCGAAATAGTTGCTACATCAGGAGCATTTGAAGCATTCTTAAAATATTGATTCTGTAAAATTTCATTACCACCAGTGCGAGAACTACCAAAAGTCCCACGACTAAATGGATTTTCAACACCACTGCCTTCCGTCAATGCTCTTTTATTCTTTAGTGAATCATTAGTTTCATAATCATACTTGAAAGCAACCATAGTGTTATAATTATCTATTTCTTCAAGCAAAACACCTTGACGATTATGAATTCTAATAGTTCTGATTAAACTCTGAAAACCTATATCAGCATCTAAATTTAATCTTGTTGGATGCGGGTCAGTTAATCCAGTCCCATAAGTAGGAGGTTTAATTTTGACTTTTGCTTCAAGATATGTCTGTTCTGGTTGAAAAAACTTAATATTTTCATCAACGTGAATTACTATTTCTTGATTAGCATTATAATTTACACCATTCGCCGCAGGAATGGAAATACTTTTTTGTGCGATAGGAATTTTATCAGAAGCAACGAAATAAGACATTTTAATGTTTAAAATATAAAAAAAAAAATATAAAAAAAATTTAATAAATTTCATAAACTTAATTAATTAATTTCTTCCATTGGTGGTCTCAACTCTGTGATATCTTTTTTTTCAAAGAAATCATCCAACGCACCATTATCAGATAAGTTATAGTTATAAACCATAGTGCTCATCCGTCCTATGAGGTTGAAGGTTAAAACCAAATTTCTAAAATCAAACCAAGATTGTTTATGAACTAAATCTTTATTTGGTGGATTATAAATATCACCAACTCTTTGATAATCATTAAAATAATAATTAGGATTATCATCTACTTCACGAATAATTTTTAATGTTCCATCTGGTTGTTTAATACATTCAGGAATAAATTCCGTATAATTACAATCCATTCCTAATAAATTTATTACTTTCGGTCTCATTAAATAAGCATAAGTGGTTGCTACTGTTCCAGAACAATAATCAATTAAATTCCTAAAAGGATTATATGGTTGATGATAAAAAACCTCAATAAAATGAACATTTTTATAATGAACAATTTCTTTCCAAAATTTTATAATGCTTTGACTGACAATAAAACTTTGACATTTCTTTTCTAAAATTAATTTCTTTATATCTTCTAAATTATTCTTTAAAACTACAGGATCCACATTTATATAATGAGTTGGATATATTCCAGTCCTTTCCCAATCCCTATATGCTAAACAACAACCAATCCATTCTTTATCCTTTAAAAAATTAAAATCAAAATCCTTTAATGATTTTCCATTTCCTACCACATATATTTCATCAGTTAATGGCTCTAATGTTTGGGACATTTAATTATATTATATTATAATATTTGTTTTT
>Ga0181420_1000874_pt1 | contig 11647 bp, 30 predicted proteins | sample 43SPOviralmetaG_FD_130145 | JGI IMG/M metagenome (GOLD analysis project Ga0181420, IMG submission 130145) | Marine viral communities from the oligotrophic San Pedro Time Series (SPOT) site, San Pedro Channel, CA, USA - 43 SPOT_SRF_2013-05-22 | ecosystem: Environmental > Aquatic > Marine > Strait... | reverse complement strand
GTTGGAATAGAATACAATAGAGTTAATCATCTGCTGGTCATGCCAAATCGGCTTTTCAGAATGTTGTAACCACTCCCACTTTAATGGGTCATCTTTCTTAAATTGTAGTGCTTCTATATCGAAATATCCAATATGCTGCTTATATTCAGGTATAGATATCCTCTTGTCAATGATAACAGCATCTTGTTGGTCCAAATCAGCACCGTATAGAGGGCCGTAGTTACGCAGGAATGAGCGGACATGTGACCGTGACTTAACTTCGACCTTCAACAAGGGAGTATTCTTTACAGTCTGTCCTTCTTCTTTGTAAGACACCACACGCTCTTCCCCAGAAAGCCACTCGATGATTTCATGATGGTCTCCAACTTGACGCTTAACCCCATGCTTATCGTAATACCAGAATGAGCGGGGATTGATATAGAACGAAGGGTATTGGTTGTGGTATTCAGTCTTCCTAATACCATTCTCATCCCTGTATCTAATGGCAACCTTTTCGCCATCACGAAGGTATTTCCCGTATTTGGTGTTCTCAGTAAATTGGTTGCATATGCTTATGTTGGTCATTCCGAAGCCTCCTCAAATGTATCTCTTAGTAAAGTCAGACTGCCATCTTTGTGGTATTCTATACAGCGAAGGTGTTGTAAGACCTTAAGTGGATAGTAGTGGGTGGCAAAGTATATCTTACGCGCTTCACCATGCGCCCCCCATGTATCAACCGGTACTTGGCTTTGTTCCGCCATGAACGACCTTATCTCATCGTATTCAGCAGTGTCTCCGACGCTATAATTCTTAATTAGCCAAAACCAAAGCCGCCTTAAGTTAGAGCGTTGCACACGATGTACTGAGGTAGTAACTTTACCACTACCTAATTTAGTCTTAGTTAGAGTCAGAATATAGTCCCTGCCTTCCTTTACTACCTGTGACTCATTGACTTCATCTTCATCCACTTTCATAACCCGCTTCTTTGAAGGTTCCTTGTCCAATTCGAGAACTGTCTGGCCTCTTGCTAAGTCGACTTCCACACTGGCAGGTAGTAGCGCAGTAAAGGAAGTAAGCACATCTTTACCAGAACAACCAGCCATACAGCGGAAGCCCATGGCAGAGAACTGCAAGTTGTTTTTCTTGTTATCTCTGCCTCCGGCAGCACAGGATGGACATTGGCAAGAATACCAGTCATCATTCATGCGCCTGACGCCACTCAATACATCAAGGTGGTTGACAAGTGTGGGGCCGTCGTATTCAACTTCAGAATGCGGCATAGGGACTCCCGTATTATGGGAGTCGAGCAATAATGTCAACCGTTCAATCTCACGGGCAGTTTCAAACACTACATCCCCATCAGCGATGCGCTGATGTTTCAATTTGAACTCATTAAGCCGAACATCTCCCGCAAGAGATAGGTATGTCATAACCGGGACTCGATACATAACTACCCTTGAGTGGAACCCAGTAGTTATACCTTTGCATCAATATAAGGTGTCACTCATCAGAATCATCGCTGCTGAAAGGTTTGGTCATGTGCGTAGCCGCTCTGCCAGCCGCTTTTACTCCACCTACCGTGCCATCAACTGCTTTGTCAACAAGTCCAAGGGCAGACCCTGCTACATATTTTGCAGGGCTTACCTTTTCATCATTCACAGCATCGCGTAGCGCCATTGGTACACCTTCGTTAGTAAGTGCGTGCATCATCAACCAGGCTTGAGCATCGGTTAGTTCTTCACCGTGTTCTTCACGAACCCAGTGCTTCATCGTTTTTAGAAAGTTGCTATAACCTTGCTGTCCGAACATTTTGTTCGCAGTAGCGACCCAGTCTTTTTCGACTGAAACGACATTACTCAACATTTTCTTCAAAGCGCCAACGCGCTTTCCATCATATCCATAGTATAGGGTGTCTCCCATAGACCCTGCTTCTTTATCATGACGATAAAGGTTTAGCCAAATCTCATGATATCCCACTCATACGCTGGTTTCAGTTTCACTTCTGGTTCACTATCATCCTGAAAGTGTGAAAGTGACTCTAAATGCTCCATTTCACACTGAGGACATATGTCTGCGACAGGTTTGAAGCGATTTTCCCGAAACGGGCCCAGGCACACTCGGCAAGTAGCAGTCTGGTAATGTTGAGGATGATTAAGATTATGACCTCGCTGGGCTCTTGGATTATGAATTTCATACTCTCTTGGGAAGTATTCCCTGTTGTTTCGATTACGCTCCATTCTCTCGTATTTTTTCCTCGATTTCAAAAAATCATCTCCTCATTATATTCTTCTGAGGTTGAGTGTAATATCCACTTCCCTCGTAATTGTGATGGGTACTTGTCTGCTTTTAACTTTGCGAAGTCTTCCTTGGTCTCTGAATGCAATACTTCTATAATCGGCTGAACATGGGTTGGGCAGATTATATCTGGCCGAGCCCCACACTTTAGGCGCACTTCAGTAGCAAATGGTATTTCGTGTTCTATCAGTGTGCAGCATATCTCGCATACTCTAAGATTATGTTCCTTGGTGTTCGCTTTGCTAAGTTTAATCTTACCCCAGTCAACCTTGAACATGGGGTCGGCGTAAGCCCGTGCCCAATCATTCAGCATCTTCCGTTGTTTTGTCATCGGCCACCCTCCATAATTCATTACCTGCTTTCACACAATGCCTCTTTAAGAGATAGCCAATTACATTGTTACTCTCTAATAATTTACTCTTCCCATGCTTTTCAAGCACTTTGGACCTGACTTGGTGTGCATTGAAAGGGCCCTCCATTTCATGGATTGCTTGTAGCACCCATCGTTCAAAATGTTTATTCATCTGCATCACTCTCACTCATCAAATACAGCATTTTCCCAGTTAGATAGGTTGGAAGACTCCTTTGAATATTGATTTGTAAGTGGTTGCTCACTTACTACTTCTTCTTTCTTCCATAGCCAATTTAGGAAAGTATAGCCGCAGACAAACCACCACAATAATTCAATGATAAACATAAGTAATATGCTTATTGTAGTACCCAGAACTATCGTGTAACTTTCGTTCATGATTCATCCTCCCATAGCATGTCCTTAACAAAGAAATCGAGTATTTTCTCTCCCGACACATGCTTCGCTTCCATCGCAGTATTGATGATTCGTTTGACCTGCATAGCACTCCATTCCTTACCTGAACGAGTTTTGAATCCACGACTATTTAGATAGCGAGAAACCCCATTATAGGAGGGATTCCTACCGTATTCACGAAAGATTTCAGCGAGGATAGCGACTTCCTCAGAGTGGTAATACAACTTGCCTTTGTCTCCAATCCCACCTTTTTTCCCGGCGTAAAGACCGTAAGGTGGTCGACCGACCCACTCGGCTTCTTGTTCCTGTAACCTCAACATAGCGTCCTCAGTCTTTTTAATTGTTATGCGCCTCATCATATGGTCAAACAATCCCTGCATGTTGAAATTAGCCTCTTGCATAGGGTCATCTAAATTCAAATCTGGCCAGGAAGAGAAGTGGATATTGATTTGGTAGTCGCCCGTCTTGCACTCATATACGAAGTTAAGTGCGTTACGCAAATCACGGGATAGCCTTGAGGTATCGTATAGTATGATATCATGGATATCGTGCTGGCGCATGTAAGTCATCATGGCCTGAAACATAGGCCGACTCATTGTAGCACCAGATACTCCGAAGTCACACCAGTAGTCAGGGTAGTCCTGAGCCTTACCCCATTCCCTTTCAGGAATCGGATGCTCTTCCCAAAGGGCCCCTTCTGCAAAAGGGGGGCTTAGCAATTCAATCTCTTTCTCCTTTATCAATTTGCCAATACTGAATATCTGAGAGTCTAACCCTTCTTCTTGCTTCTTGGTTGAGACACGCGCGTAGGCACAAGCCCGCTTCGGCCACTCTTTCTCCGCCATGTTTGCCTGTAACACAAAGGGGGTTTAACACTTTGGCCCCCTTCTGTTATAGCAGATATGGGTGAAAGAACCCTATTTGTTCAAGAAAATAGGAATTTGACCCTCAAAACCCCCACTCGAAGGGTTTGAAATACGAAATGACATTTAGTGGACCGGATGAGTGGAAGGAAGCGAAATGCACGCCAGAGAAGACCCACCCGGTCCAAACCATGCTAAATGGAGCCTGAGCATAAAGGTTTAGGAGGGGGGTTTAGCAAAAGGGCCCCTTCTGCAAAACACTCATATACCGGATAGCACTCACCAGGAATTATGAGGCCAGGAGGACAGAGGATGAATTCACTCAATATACTTGTTCACGAATCCAGCGAGGGCGAGTTGAGAGACCATCTTCTTCCCACCGCAGTATTCTTTCATAACAGGGTCTTCCCCGCAGTGAATGATTTGACCACCGACTTGTTTCATCTTCTTACCGGCTTTAGTCTTGAAGGTGAGAGAATACCCATCTCCCTTTTCTCCCCGGAGCCCGTGCTTTTTGATGTATTTACTTATCTTGGAGGTAATCTGTCCTCGACTCAGAGGTTTGCTTCCAACAATGTCAGCGAGTGCGCCGACGGGCTTTACTTTAGCATCAATTCCATTTGCCATATCCCATTCCACTATACCAGTGGTGATATAAGTTTCTAAGAGTGATAACATGAGAATAAAGAACCAAAAGCACGCAGAATTTGAGATTATCCTGTATCTATTAACAGGGGTAGGGGCTAACATGAACCCCTGTGAAGGACTAAGTAATTTGTTTGAACAACTTGGTGGTGAGATGGGTGAAGACGGCGAGTTTTTACCAGAAGAAGAAACTAAAGATAAGCCTATTAGAAAAAGGCTACTGCAAGGCAGAAACACCATAACAGGTGTTTTACTTAACATGCTTCAAAAGCGTGTTGCTTATCTTCCTGACGACCACAAGGTATCTTCTGCTCATGGTCTTGAGCCAGAGTTGCTGAAGCATTTCGTGGCCCAAGTCTCCCAGCAAAATATAGACAACCAGGAGGCTTCACAATGAAGGTCCGATGCCAGCACTGTAAGCAATACTATGTCGAAGGTAAGACCGAGTGTCCTTCTTGTGGTTATGTTTTTGAGGAGGCGATTGAATGATAGCCGAGTTAGCAGTATTGATGTGCCTATTCTTCGTATTCATTTGGTTTTGGACTTTAGAGCCAAAATATGGCCACCACTTCATCGACCAGGAACCTTGGGAAACCCAATACACCAAAGTGTCTGACAACTTAGCAGACTGGGAAGACTCAGCATTTGAGGAGGAGTGAATATGATGCGAGATAGTTGGGGGCAGACCCGAGCAAAAGCACACTGCAAAGTATGTGGGGAAATCTGTGACACTCATATTCACACGACCAATGGAGTCCTTACCAAAATCCTAATCCTATGCCCAGAACACACCGGGTATCTGATGAATATAATAGAATTCGGCCCACTTGGGCGTAACTACAAAGGAGGAATTAAATGAGAATAAAACCCACCGTTAAAGATTATGAACTGAAAGAACCTAAATGGTGGCTTAACCATCATAAAGAAAGCCTGTCTTATGTATGCCAGAGAATTAAGAAATTGGTTGATAACCCAGACGACGAAGAGTATCGTAAATTCTTTTACAGTCACTTTTCAGCAACTATCGACCACTTCTTGGAGGGAGTAGGACATGAATAGAGTCTCAATGTGGGATAAGCCTCTTGTTGGGCTTCTTATGATTATCCGCAGGTATGTCGAGAGCGACGAGAAACAATCTGCTCTCGATAGTATAGATAATTTGGTCCGTCAAATTGAAGGGTGGGGTGAAGAATGAGAGAGTGTATCAATGACTACTGTCGGACAATGCTTTCAAGGTGTGATGGCCGTAGGGTATCGCGCTGTGCAAGGTGTATTAGAGAAGCGAGGGAGGCTAAGATAAGTGCCGTATAAGGTCGAAGGTTCGCCCGATGGTAAAACATGGACCCTCTTTGCTATTAAGGGCGATGAGGCTACTGCACGCGAAGCGGCTTGTAGCGCCGTTAGGAAAACAAAACACCGATATGTTCGGATAGTAGAGGCTTGAAAATGCTTCAGTGGATTAAGGGGTTATTAGCACCCAAAACTCAACCCAAAGAAGAATCAATTTATGCCATTGCTGCCAGGCGATACGAAAGTGAATTATTAAAGGAGGAAGAATGATGATTTGCCCTATATGCAAATCTGCCGAATTCCGCTTAGTCCATTTCAAGAAGCAGCGCTCGTTCACAGACCGGAGAAGCCACGGTAGGTTCGAATGTCAAGATGCTGAATGTGGTCATGTCGAAATCATATGAAAACCTTCATAGACCTAATCCACAACCAACAAATCCACAGAGATGATAAAATGAAGATACTAATAGAAACAGACTACTACAACTTATGCGAAGACAACGATGGGAACACAGTCATTATCGAAAATGAGTGACTAATACAAAGTTTCATGACCGTTATGTGTCATGGGAACCAACATGGGAGAGGGCGATGACGCCATCGAAGGCTGGGATGATGATGTCCCAGAATGGAACCTAATCGAGCCACCGAATGAACTGGAAGCCCTGAAAGACCTTTACCAAGTAGCAGAATTCTTTTGCTCTGCCCCCTTCTTTTCCTTCGAAGGATATCCTGGGGTAATTGAGAAAGATGGTAACATGGAGATACATAATATCCACCTACTGGACTTCGAAACAATCATTCTAAGGCTATGTAAGGTCGATGGTGAACTTGCTTCGATGGCACTGGTCCCCAAGGGAAGGGATTCACCACAAATAATTCTAAGACCCCCATCTATGATAATGATGCGTCGCGGAGATGGTGAGCAGTAGTCACGCAACAACACCTGTTCCCCTGACCGTTTTTTGACGGTAATTTAACATGGACATATGTCGTCTAAAATTGATTCTGGCGCTCATACAGCCTGGTATTCGAGGGCGATGAAACATTTCCTATATGAGTGATTCTGATGCTCTGGTGAAAACATATATGACAAGCAACTCCATCGGAGAAAACCCGGTGAAGGAAATGAGTGACATTACAGATTGGCTAAAAGAAAGAGGACTAACATTACAGACTGCTGAGTTATTAGAAGCCTTCAAAGGGACAAGACAAACCAGAATACACGACTGGACTCCAGTAGCGTATAGTCATCAATTGGACCTAAGCAAATTCACACGAAGAAGCAATAGGGTTTGATTTAAGTCCACTTGTAAGAATCCCTTCAAACATGGGAAAGAAGAAAACCAAAAACCTTCGTTCCGAGGAACTCAATCTCCACTACAAAATACAGTCGAAGAAATTAGTCATCGACCAACTAATCGACCGCCTCAGCGACTTGAAGAACCGCATCTCCGAAGAGAAGGAAGAGTTAGCAGGTCTGCTTAGAGAACACAAAGAAATTCGCACCTTACTGAAAGAAGAAGAAGGCTATGGGTGGTGACACATTGGGACTAAAAGAGACCATGTCAGACTTCGCCACAGGGGCAGCGTCAGGTGCCTACAATACACTAAAGGAAGATGGTATAGCCGTGAAAGTTGAGTTAGACATCTCACCTGGAGACAAGATGCTGGCAGCAGGTCTTTTACAGGGCCTTGGTGGCCAAATAGAAGAAGGCATTGAACACTTGAAGCAAGCAGCAGACAAAATCGACATGCGCTGGAAATACACTCAGTTTCTTTTCAGCCTCGCTGTTGTAGCGCAGGTAGTATCTCTCTTTGTCTAAACCTTTATGACCACATCTTAATAGGGGCAAGTGATAGATATGAAATTTGTTGTTATTGAAACACCAACCGAGCCTGAAAGCAATATGCGGGTGCTTTACATCGGAGACTCACAGTCCGAGATTAAGTCTTACCTGCAAGCGATGAAGAACTTAGCAAAGCCTATGGGGGTCTGGAACCCAGACAGTATCAAGGTGCTGCCTTATGAATCAGAGTGAAGTCATTCGCTCTAACGGAATGCCTTGGAAACTCCCAGACATTTCACCAAGTAAGTTAGGTACATGGCTCACCTGCCCAATGAAGTTTTACTACAACTATATTCGAAGAATTCCAAGGAAGTCTAAGATATTCTTCCCTCAAGGAACTGTGGTTCACTACGCCGTGGAACTACTACACAACGACCTCGCAGCAGGTAAGACATTGGATAAAGAATACTACCTAATGAAGATGGAAGAATGTTGGTTAGACGAAGTCGAAAGAGAAAGAGGGGAGATTTACGATAACAAAGGCAACTTGCTAAACGAGAAGAACCTGAAATTCCACTTCAAGGAAACAGAGAGGTGGTTTGATGTCTATTTCGAAGCCGTTGAGAATAATACTATACCAAACTTCGACCCTGCTTCTGTGAAAGAAACTGAAATTGATTTACTTAGGGAAGTAGTCCATCACACCGAAGGGCCTCTTGGAGTAAATATCCGAGGGAAGATAGATTGGGTCATCGACCTTGACTCAGATGTTGCCAAGTTAGCAGACCTAAAGACCGCCTCCACCCACTGGATGGGGCGGTGGAGTAATATCAAGGCAGATGCCCAGTTACAGGCTACATGCTATGGCTATCTAACTGGGAAAGATTGTGATTTCAGTTATGTTGTAATCCCTAAAGTAAGTGAGAAAGATAGAGCGAAGGCGTCTATCGAACACTACCAGACAAAGAGGACAAGCAAAGACTACATCGCCCTTGAGGATATTGTTTTCAATTTCGTTAAGCAGACAGATGTACTCAACAATTACAAGGATTTTGTGCCATACTGTAACCCATCTCCAACTATGTATTCTCACTGCAATCGTTTGTGCGATTTCACTGAACTATGCTACGAAGAAAATTACAAGTGATTACGATGATTTTTTGGGATGAGTATTTCGGTTGGGATTGGCATGGGATAAGGTCTGCCATTAGCGGACTGGTTGTCTCCTGTATGGCCATATCTTTCATAGCAGCAACTGAAGGGCATCGCTGGTTCGCACCATATTCATGGATATATCACCAAATCATCGAACACGCTGCTGGCAGTATCATTGTAACAATGCTTCTATTGGTGATGGGATATTGGTATTGGAGATTCCAAAGTGGTGATTATTAGTGAAGGCCATCTATCTATATTCAGACCGGGGCACAACCCCTATTGATTTCTTCATGCCTACTCTAAAGCAGAAGGCAGAATCACTTGGGTGGAGTGGCTATGAGTTGTTTTCAGATGGGTGGGATGACCCTCAAGACTGGAATATGATGGTGGACTACGCTACGCACAAAACTAACCGCTTGACCGATGTCATTCTATTGAATGTCGAAAGGTGGCATGGCAAACCCACTCTTGCCGAAGAAGAACTTGGGAGTTTGATGAACCAGGGAGTTATCCTGCACCTATGCCAGGGTTTTTTGCCCGAAGTTAAGCACGGACACATGTCCGTGAGACTTTTTGACATGATTCGTGCCTTTGACTACTACCAGGAAGTTATGAGCCTGAAGACCAGAGAAGGTATGAGGCATAAGAAAGGAGGCCGACTACCCTTTGGCCTCAAGTGGGAAAATGGTATAGCCATAAATGATGAGAACTTCCCAACTGTCCAGAGAGTAATGGATATGTCGAAGAGAGGATTGTCAGTCCCTGAGATATCAACTGCTACAAGACTACCTCAGAGTAAAGTCCGTACTATCATACGGGCGTGGCGAGACCGATTAATTCGTAAAGATTGAAACTGGGTCTTTCCTTCTTCCAGTGCGTGTTGATTGAGACCGAGGGCTTCTAAGGTATAGAATAGCGCCGAGTGCAACAGCAGCCCCAAGAAGGCCCCCGGTGCTATATCTGGCTGTGTTTGGCCAGAAGTCTCCAGAGCCGGTAGTAGTTGGTATTTCCATCCCTACACTATTGCCTACAAGTAAGCGCTGCTGTTGAAGGGCAGATATTCCCTTCCTTACATTGGCTGCCTTGTTACGAAGGCCCACCAGCATGTTATTGCTGGCAGTTCTTTCATTGATTGCCACTGTTTCTTCAGACTCAAGCCAGGTAAGGATTTCTTTCCTACTGGGGTTTAACTCATCGGATGCAAGTTCCTTTCTGTATTGTCTAATTTTCGAAGATAAGTCAGATGCTCTATCCCTTGAAGTGTAATATATCTGTTCAGCCGTTTTGATTTCCTCGTTGTAAAGGTACAAAGACTTCTCAAGAGACTCTATTCCTTGCGTGATTTCACCAAGTTGACTCATAGCATAAGACAGTTTAGGGTCCACTACTGTGTCTTCAGGGAGCGAAAGGGCCATCGTGGAGTCACTAAATGGCCGTTTGGTATCACCGTACTTGTTAGAAACAAGTATCTTATACTCTTCAGCAATATAGTTAGTCTTCTCGGTTTCGTCCTTAAACTCGACAGTGCCTTGATTACTCATCTCAGACACTTTCAATTCTGCCTCAGTCCATAGTCTTGACACCGTGGCAGCCTTAGCGGCGTCGCTTAGGCTTGTCCTTGACCACATATCGGCATCAGAGTTTTTAGGTGGGTCATCATTAGGGAAAGATTCTCTATATCCAGCAGTCACAGAATTATAGTTGACTGCCTTAGCATCTCTTACAGCAGCCTCATAATCGGCGACAAGGTTAGACTCCATCGCAATAGCACCCATATTTTTGACATACTGTTGCTTGCGGGCAGTAAGGACAGATGTCCTTAGATAAGTTGGAGGCCCGTTAATTGCAGCGATTTGGTGGCGAACACGGGTTTGCTTTAGTCGAGCATTCCTAACTCGGTTTGTATCAGCGTTGAATCTGCTCACTTTCATCTAATCACTCCTTGAATGCTCCTCGCGTTAGATATGCAAGAAATGCGAGGGATGCTACAATAGTCCAGGAACTACCTTTGAACATAGGAGACATTGTTGAAGTACCATACGCATTACCAAGCATAAAGCCACCCATAGCACCACTTCCTGCCACAGAGCCTACGAATACCCCTTTCTTTAGTTTCTTGAGCCCTTCGGATTGCCCGTCGACTCCGTTTAGGGCATTAGCGATTTTAGCAGCGCCGCTGATTGCTCCCATCATCCCTTTCTTACCCCCTGTATTTTTGTATGTTGTTTTTTTAACTGTGTGAGATTTGTATTGGTTTATTTTTTGCTTTCGTTGTTGCGGTGCAACCATCAGGCTGACCCCATCAATAAGACTGCTCCACCAACAAATGTGGCAACCTTAAGGGTCTCCTTTTTATTGAATTTGACTACATTACTAACACTGTCTAAAATTGGCTTAGAGCCAGGGGCTCCAAGAGCACCATACATTAGTGCAAGACCTAAAAAACCAGCAGCACCAAGGCCACCATTACCAGTAGCACCAAGGCCACTAAAACCATTAATTCTTGCGGCTTTTAAGACCGAACTTTTGTAAATTGAAGCGTTTTGCATACTTCTCACCTGTCTATCCCATTGTGTCACTTCAAATAACCGTTGCTATACTACCCTCTTGCTCTAATTCACACTGCTTACAGTGATGCTTACCTTCAAATTCAGGTCTATGTTTCATTGGTCTAATGCATTTCATATCAAATACCTCTCAGTGCAGAGTATGCTAAAATGGCGCCCCATAGCAGACCGCCAGCGGCAGGAGCGCTAATGCCGTCTCCAGATGTTGATAGTTGAACGGTTGGGACTGTTATCCGAGATACTGGTAAGGCGCTATTTGCAAGAAGGTTTCTGGTGTTGTACCTCCTACCACTT
>Ga0181420_1000873_pt1 | contig 11654 bp, 20 predicted proteins | sample 43SPOviralmetaG_FD_130145 | JGI IMG/M metagenome (GOLD analysis project Ga0181420, IMG submission 130145) | Marine viral communities from the oligotrophic San Pedro Time Series (SPOT) site, San Pedro Channel, CA, USA - 43 SPOT_SRF_2013-05-22 | ecosystem: Environmental > Aquatic > Marine > Strait... | reverse complement strand
TGAGATGAAGGACCGCAGCATGGGTGGCTATTAAGTTGCCGAGGTTGGCGTCTGTTAACACGGCAGGGCTCATCTAGGTGGATACAAGGCTACTGCGCTAGGGGCTTCTAAAGGTCATTTTAGGGGGCTACTTTGACCCCTATGGGCTCCCTACTTAATAGGGCCGGGGGGCACCCCCGGGGGTCCGCCCTGGGCCCGTCTAGCCCACCGGCGAGCCCTATAGCAGCCCTGCTGGGCCTTAGTACGTTTGCACTACTCCTAAATTTTCATAAACTTTTAGTACTGCTCTTCGCTCACTAGAACCATTAACAACGATACACACGTTATAACTCATTTTCTGCGCGCTAGAACAGTGGCTATTGCTTTTTCTTACAAAAATTTCCGGAGAACTTTGCCAGAACTTTTGATAGTTATATTGTATAATAGGAGACACAATGAAAATCACACGTAGACAACTAAGAAGAATAATCCTCAACGAAGTAAGAACAATAAACGAAGGCACGTCATTGGCTAGCTTAAAGAAATTGTTAGACTATCTTACACAACAAAGGTTTAAATATTCATCCATCGGCGCAGCATCTGTTGCATACGAAATAGGTGATCAGCTGATCGCCAAGATAACAAGCGGTGATATAGAAGGTGCTGCTGACATGTTTATGGAAAGATACAAGGCGATGTAAAGGTTGATAATTATTTCCATATTCTCACAAAAATTTCCGGAGAACTTTCGCAAAACTTTTGATAGTTATAGTGTATAATAGGAGAACACATGAAACTTAATAGAAAACAATTACGAAGACTAGTCAAAGAAGCTGCAGTTAAACTTGACCCGCAAGGCATGCAATCGATGTACGCTCAGCGCTCTTTCTTAGCAGATAACTTTGAAGATGAAGACTACTTTACAGCTGAATTCATGATAAAGAAACTAGAAGACCACCCAGCCGGAGATGATATCCTTCCAGAATTCGAGTCTGAAATTGAAGCGCTCAGAGGGAAGCTCATACTCAAGATCATCGCAGCAGAGCTAGATGGCGGCCATGAAGGCCTCATAGACTATGTATTAGGCGTCGATGTATGAAACTCAACAGAAAACAACTAAGACGCCTCATCGAGTCGCAAATCAATGAAAGCTGGTTGATGGATCAAGCAAAAGCAGGGCTTAAAAAGAAGCTAGCTGTACCATTCGATAATTATGGATACGACGGAGAAATGTGGTCTGGCAAGATAGTGACATCGCTAGAAGACGCTGGATTCGAAGAAAAACTTAAGCCCGGGAAGATCCTCGGCCTCGCTAGCGACTCATCAACGAAAAATAAAATAAAAAGTATTTTAAACTTTCACCCTAGAGACATAGTAGAAGCAGACGACCCTGATGCAGAAGTGAGAAAAATCGGCGCAGACGTCTTGGTTGTCCTGGAGGATACGGGATACGCTCACAGTGATGATGCACCCAGATCACGCGGTGGTGCTGACGTCGCAGAACTAGTCTCCGGCCTTTTTGACTTGATGGGCAACATGGTTACAGACTCTGGGACACCACACAGCGGTCAAGAATCGGGCCGGCCTGGCGGCCACAAGCGCTGGAATCTTCGATAAATGATAAGAATCCTACCAGCGCTAGTCATGCTCGGATGCAATGAGCTCAGTGAAGCAGCGTGCAACGCGTCTTCTGAGCGTATTACTAGTATCAAAGCACAGCGTCGTGTTCTATCACATCTTAAAGACACAGACAGACTTAGCAAGAAAAAATTCACAACACTCAACAAAATACTGCGCGATGAAGAGTTAATCGAGTCACGTATGTTCAAAAGGAAATGTACACATGAAAATAACTAGAAGACAATTAAGAGAGCTCCTGTTCGAAGCCGCATCCGGTGGTGACTCAACGGTCAGAAATGAAGTGGTGCTCGCGATGCTCCCGTCGAGCGGGCTATCAGCAGCATACTTACTCAGCCCTGACATGAGAATCAGATTAAACGGCGTAGCTGATGCAGCCAAGCAGCAGGGTCAAAGCATTGCCGAAGCCCTGAGCGAATACGCTTCACAGCAGGCCGATGACTTTGCGCCTATATTTAAGGAGCTGGAATCCGCAGCTTCTAAGATCACGCTTAAGACACTAGTCGACCCCCTTGACATAACTGGTAAGGTTTCATCACTGTTCAATCAGGAATAGAGAGTGAAGCTATCACGCAAGCAGTTAAGGCTGATCATATCAGAGGCTATTGAGTCTCGACGACCGCCTCGTATTTTTGTTCTCGTGGGCCCACCTTCTGTGGGCAAAAGCACGTGGATCAAGAGTACATTCGTCGATGCTGTACCTTATGTAATAAACAGAGACGACATCGTAGACCAGATAGCCAGTACATACGGCTGGACATACGATGACATGTTCGTCACACCACCCGAGGACGCTGTTCTGGGCGCTGCTGATCCTGTATACGGCGAAGTGCAAGAGTCACCGGCTTGGATGACATGGGCAAAATGGGTATTCTCTAATGTAATTGAAGCAAATGTAAAAGTCCAAGCTGCGTTTCAACAGCGTGTGAGCGGTGCGGTTCCTAGCGGCGAAGATATAGTTGTTGATATGACTAATATGAACAAGGCTGCCAGGGCTCGTGCACTTTCTGCTATTTCTGGTAGCGAGAGCGAATATGAAAAAATCGGTGTTGACTTTAAATTCGAAGGTGCTGAAGAAGTTGTTATTAAAGTCGCGCAAAAACGTGCTGAGGCAGCAGAACGAATGGGCAAGTCCAAGACAATACCTGAAGCTGCGATGAGACGTATGATGGGCGCATATGAGAAACCAAGCATAGATGAGGGTTTTGATTCTATCGTTGAAGTTGATAACAGGCAGATCCTACGTGACTTGGCTGATCACGACTAATAAGCTCGGCTGTACGGTTGCAGATAACTAACGTGGGCAGGCGGTCATATAACGTTAGAATTGTGGGGTTCGAATCCCTACCCGAGTACTCTTTTATTAGAGTTTAGGCGGAATGTAAGCTGAGAAGGACCGGGACGGGTCCTACTCTGCGTTCATAGGGGGTAGGCTAGCTCGCGCCAGTTGACACTGGCGGTTTTATTCTTATGAGAAAAAAATTTTGCCGGATTAATCCGAGCTGATTTAATAGTTATATAACAGGTATTGACGCGAGTATTCAAGTGAAAGTAACAAGAAAACAGTTAAGACAAATTATTAATGAAGCTGCTAACCCGGGTAGTAAATTTGGTGCTGCCTCTAAAAAAGGCTATGAAGTAACAAGGCAAAAACAAATTGATGAAATCAGCAAGGAATTGCAAAAAACAGTCGATTGGTTTGAGGCAGTTGTTTTTCCTGTTATAGCAAGCGGATTTAATGATGGTGAAACGACTATACCAATCGACTATGATTATCTTATCTCTGCCGAGCCCGGACGTGGAAACGAAGATCTACGATTATATTCTTCATCAAAACATGGAATTAACAGTCTTGAGCAAGTACTTGAACTAGAGACATCTGTCGAACAAATGACAATTGGACAAGTATACAATAGACTTGAGCAGGCAGTAATTGATCAACCAGAACTTAAAGTTAGGATGGAATCTGATGCGGGTGATGTCTTGACAGAGGAAGTAGAAATGAAAATAAACAGAAAACAGTTAAGAAAGATCATTTTAAAAGAATATAAGAAAGTTTTAGATCTCGAAGGCCCACCTGACGCAGAGCTCGGTGAAACTGTGACGTGGAAGGTTTTTGCTGAATTAAAGAATTTGTTAAACGTAGAAGATTCCGGAGTAGGATCAGATTTAATTGACATGTTAGGCCCTAGAGCATATGAAGCACTGAATAATTTCTTAGAAACTAATCAATACTTCAAAGTTTGGTATTCAAGAATAGAAACAAAAGAAAGAGATCCCGCTAACAAGCGCATAGAACTCGCCGGAGGAACACCATGAAAATAAACAGAAAACAATTAAGAAAAATTATTGATGAGTCTATTGAAGGTCATGGGCCCAATATAGGTAATACTGACAGCAATAGCGACAAATTAATTATAATGAATCTTAGTCGGCTTCATATGATGACAAAGAAGCTTAACAACATATATAACAGTCATAGATCTTGGGACACAGCCGGTGAAGAGCAAAAGTTAATGGATGAAATTCACTCTGTTCGCGAAGAGCTGTATGCAGTGGGACTCCGGGCTGATGAAGTTAATGCAATTGTTGGCATGGATTACGATGAATTTGATGCATACATGAATGCAAGAAAATAAAATGAAAATCACACGTAGACAATTAAGAAGAATCATTGAGCAATCAAGCACACCATCGAAGGCAACTCACTGGGGTTCTGCCGGCACTCTTGATTCTGGTGCACCCGAGGAAGATAGATACGGGGTTTCCCCGCAGGCTGCAGGAAAGAAGGTAGGCCAAGCTGCTAATTCCAAGCATGCATACCGAACTTTCGGGCCGATACTTCAAGATATTGCTCGGCGCGCTGGGGTCCGAGCAACGATGGAAATCGTAAGGAATATGAAAGGAAAGACCGGCGCACTTTTTAAATATTACACAAACGACGCTGCCATGAAAGGAATGATGATGTCGTTAATGGATATGAGCGGTGCACAATCCAAAGGGTTGGGTGAATTTACTTTCGAGAGTTGCACCGGTGCAAATAAATACGCTATTGTGGACTTGGACCGTGGAAGAGTCTTGATAAAAGATACAGTTAAGTTTGTAACTGGTAAATCAGATATCAAGCCTGAGTCGCTCGGACTTCTAGACGCAGTTGTCTGTCTAATGAATAATCCTACCGGAAAGTCTTTAGAAGAAGGCTTGGGCAATCTCCGAGTTGAAGGCCATACAGATAGCGATGGTTCTGATGATATGAATATGAGACTTTCAAATGCACGTGCAAAGTCTATTGCAGAGTATCTTATTCAAGCAGGTATGGCTGCGGATAGAGTCAGCTCAGTAGGGTTCGGTGAGACAAGGCCAATAGCTGATAATAGAACTTCATCGGGCAAGGCGAAGAATAGAAGAGTGGAGTTTCACCTTACTGCGGTGGAGGATTCAGCAATTAGAAATATGCTTGCTAGAAGCCTGGACATGCCTAAACTATCTCAGCCAATGACTTCACAACATCCAGACTTCCCACCAGAACTTAAAATAAATGAAGGAAATAAAATGAAAATCACACGTAGACAATTAGACTTAATCATTAATGAAGCAGCAGACGCCGATGGCGATGGTGCGCTTTCTTCTGCGGAGCTTCGGCGATTGGCAGATGAATTGGAAAAAGACAGTTCTGCAGACCCAGTCGATAAGTTGGTAGCTTACATACAGACAGTGACACCTGAGGATGAAATAGGATTATCTGAAGTTGAAGACATGCTTAGAAGTGAAGGCCACAGTGCAGAAAAGATTGACAGCATTCTCGAAGATCCACGGTTAGATCGATATTATGATGCCCTTGAAGACATATTTGCACCCGGTGGTGGACATTTTCCTATTCGAGAAGGAAACAAAATAAAAATTACACGCAGAAAACTAAGACAGCTAATCAATGAAGCAGTAGGCAGACTTCCAACAAGTAATATTACTCACGGTCCAGGTGTCGATGGTAGCGAAGGCATGCACACAATCAACAGTAAAGAAGAAGCACAAATGTATGTTGATCAAATTATGTCAGCACTAACAATTTCTCAAAAAGATCTGACCGCTGGTAATAAGGGCAAAAATAATTCTAAGCGAGATCAACAAGACGAAGCATTGCTTAATGACCTTATGACAAAAATGGATGCAGGAAATTATCCTTTCGATATACCGCTGGGAATTAGGTCTTGACATGAAAATTACACGACGCCAACTAAGACAGCTAATCTTAGAAGAAAGAAAGCGAATAGATGAAGTTAATCTTTTTGATGCAGTAAAACTACTCATGAGTGATAGTATAACTGCAGAAGATGTTTTAGGTATACTATCCAACATCATCCCAAGCGAGATTGCTGAAAAACTTAAAGTAGGTTTAGCAATATATAATAAAATTGAAAGCGGTAGTGAACCTAGTGATATAATCGACATGCTATCAGTTACTATGCCCTCTGATACTATTGATAAACTTGACAAAACAATGAAAAATTTTAACAATACAACCGGTGATAACTTTGGTATCAGCAGTAGTAGTATAAGAGACGAGACTAAAGAAGCATGGAATAACATGCCGCAGTGGATCAAGCCTATGTTGACAAAACAACTTGAGTCTGATCCAAATATGTCTGCTGAAAAAATGATGAGAGGCGTGCAAGATATAATGGATACATACAACAAGTGATTGCTATTTTACTACTATTGATTAGCTGCACAGCAGAATTAAAAGTTGAAGATACAACTTCAAAAGTTGAAAATCCGATTACGTGGAGTACATGTAGTCAAAATTTAGATGATCATCCGTGCAATTTTACTCTTTTAGATCAAAATGGTAGCAGCTGGAGCCTTTATGACCATTATGGTAGTATTATTGTACTTGACTTTTCAACAGAGTGGTGCGGATACTGCAATGTCTCAGGAAGCACAATTCAAGCGCTTCAGGATGAGTACACAAATTTAGATGTTATTTTTGTTACATTACTTATAGAGGACAACTACGGCAATCCCGCAACAAAAGAGCTTTGTGCGTCTTGGGCTGATAGACATGGTATAACTGCACCTGTACTGGCAGGATCACGAGAACTGATATCTGACGATCCTGCAGTAGGGTGGCAAGTAACTGGATGGCCGCGTTATTACTTTATAAACAGTGATATGCGTCTTGTCGGCATGCAGTCCGGGTATAGTGATTCAATGCTTAAGTTGAAAATTGAAGAATTGCTTGGTGACACAGGCATCTGAATATTCGTGTAAACTATTCTACTACTAGTTATAATATTAAAGAACATTAACTAGGAAGTATATAATGAACACATCTTACACTGTAATAAGCACATCAAACATTGATGACTATAAGCGCCCATCATCAAGCTCGTCAGCATTGTTAACAACTACTGATCATGAACAGGCTTTAATTGTTGCAGCAAATGCATGGCTTGAAGAGTACAACGATACTTTTTGCTATCAAGGTGAAAATGAATACGAACATTTTTCCGGAGTTCTCGATATGCTTCAAGAGCGGCCTGCACCTGGTAAGATTGTCGACTACTTCAATGAAAACAAATGGACTATTTGGGAACCTGAGTTTATTGACTCCCCAAGCTTTGAAATTGATATCCAAGAAACAGAAACAATTGTTGAAGTTAGTAGTCTAGACACAGACTTAATAAAAGAGATTCTTGAGGTCACATACGTAGAATAAGTTACTTTCAATTGCAGCGAAAATAAACATTTTATAAATGAGGTAGAATATGAAGTATGCAGCAATGATTTACTTTTTAATCTTATCAGGTTGTGACCCTGACTTTCATGATCAAGTTTATCCACTAGAAACTGTTGAATGTACCCATCCAGATTCACGATACGAGGCTGTTGTCAAAGTTTCAGTAGATGATAAGAAAGAATGGAATGAAATAATATTTTTAATATCTCAAGACGGATATGAATGGGATACGTCACTTTGGGAGCCTGATGAAATAAAAAATACATGGGACTCAAGAATGCAATTATATGAATTAAACTGCACTGAGGCGTATGACTATGAATTCGAATACATCAAGTAACAAAATCAACTGGAAAGAATATCCTATTGAGGTTGAACATGGTGATTACTTATTAAAGGGTACCATTGTATACTGGGCTAAAGACTTTAAAGTCATTCTAGAAGAACCTTGCCATGCAGAATCCAACTATCTGCATATGATGTACATGATCCCAGCAAGATTTGTTACACCACAGGATACTGACACATTATCAAACGTAAAAGACATTGATATTGTGATACAATGCAAAACAAAGCTAGTAAAACTATTTGATGAATCGCCTTAGAATGCTGATTTTAAAATAACAGGAATTATTTTAAATAGTTCAAAATCAGGAAATTCTAGAGGCTCAGCGGGCAAAGGCTTGTACTTTCTTGTAGGCAATTCTTCAGTATCATCATCGGGTTGTAAGTCGTATGGGATATAGTCTTCCATGATAGCTCCTTTGTATAAGATTAAGTATCTATTATGTAATTTTAGTTTTTATAAAATGTTTTGAATGTTTTGTTCAATTTTATTGACTAAAAATTCCATATAAAAATTACAGTCAAACTTCAAATACTGTATATAGTTATGCATTAAGAGGCAAATTATGAAGATTACTAGAGTGCAATTACGAAAGCTACTGTCTGAAGTTACAGGCGGCCAATCGGCAAACTTCAAAAGCATGGGAGACGGTACTGGAGGTAGCGGTGGGATGCTATCAAGTAATTCTACAACTATACCTACAAAGCTTAATCAAGTCACAGGAGACGTTATTCTTAATGCACTTATCAAGCTTGATCCGAGATTTGACTTTAAAAAATTGGCTCGAAAAATATTTGGTGATGAAAACTCTGCAGCAATTCAACAATTTGTTCAACATGTCACGAAACTTAAAACAGCTTTAAAAACAAAAAAATAAAGTTACTTTTGTACATATTACACTGCCTCTGTATAATATGAGTATTGGTTTAGCCAATTTAATTCATGTTTTTAAAGGAGCAAAAATACATGACAAGAAGTAAGAATACAAAGCGTTTTAATTTTCAAATCAACACTAATGATAAGTCACACCAGACAGGTGCGAATACAGTTAGTATTTCTGTAAAGGACTACCCAATTAGCAACAAGACTATTGGTGGTGGTTATTCAACATCAGTTGGTACAGTTACGCCAGGTCAAACAGTTACAATGACTGTGAAGGAAGCTAAGGCATTCCAGCGATTTTTAAATCAGTATTTTGCGCCTACAGTTGATTAATCCAAAAGATTAACTTAGTTAAAGTAAAAGGTGTCTCAATGAGACACCTTTTTTTTATTTTAATGCAGATCAAGCGATATTTATTAATAAATAAACTGGTATTAGATTATGAAAGTTACATTAAGAGAATTAAAGTACATAATAAATCAAGCAATGAACGAGTCTTTCGAAGGTAAAGAGGGTAAATGGTCTTATAGTATTGAAGATGATATGGGCTTATCTGGAAACATATCTGCAGACCAAGCAAGAGATATTAAAGTTAGAGTTGTATCGGGCCCGAGCGCAGTTGGTACTAGTTTTAGATTAGGGGATATTGCAGAAAAAGAAGGCGAAGAGGCATATTCTGCTCATCCTCTAGTTATTCAAATTATTAACCATTTAAACAATCTAAAAACAAGTACAAGTGCTAAAGCTACGTTTGATATGGAAAATACTGATAAAGGTTTGACAGCGGGTAGAGAAATAAGAGTTTTATTTGTAGGTGATTCACAGACTTATTACCCCGGTGTGAGCTATGCTGACATTATATTAAAAACTCCGGGAATTACGGGTAAAAAAATTGCAAGAAACGGTGCAGGATTGCGCACAATAAATAAGTTTCTTAAAAAAGGTTTAGCCGGTGACGATTATGATATAGTTTCAATTATGGGCGGAGGAAACAATAGTTCAAGTAGCAGCCCGCCTTATAGTGTATATGATGAGATGTATAATTATGCAAAACAATCAGGAGCCAAGGTTGTTGCATTGACAAACCCAACAAAAACAAATAAAAAAAATCAAACATCTAGATACCCATCAAATGAATTACTTGCTGATTATGTTAGAAATAACGACAAGCCAGATGTCATATTGGATGTAAATTCTGCTTTTTCAGATCCTAAATACTTTAAAGCAGACAATGTACATATAAACAAGTTAGCACATCAACAGCTTGCAGCAGGCTGGATTACTGCGATTAAAGAAAAATTTGGAGTTATATAAAAATGAATTTAACAAAAGAAAATTTAAGAATGCTTATTTTAGAAGTGCTTGATGAAATGAATATGGGGAATTTGTTTTCTAGAAGAATTCAAAAAGAAAAAGAAATAGGTGATTATAGCCCAGAGCAAACAGAAGAAATAGATTCAGAAGTCATAAGAGTATCAGACGATGAAAATAGAATAAGAGATATCATAAGAAGCATCGCTATTAATCCGGATAGCAAGTCTGATAAAGACCCAGAAGGAAGAAAGTACAGCCAGATAACAAGAGACGTTACTAAAAAAGCTGATTATTTAAAATCTAATATGGATGCAGCATTGTTATCTTTCATCAAGGCAAAAAAAGAAAAAGATTTGCGCAAAAAGAGAGAAAGAGAAGACAAGATAGCGATGTTAAGATCTAAAAACTTCGACAGTGTTGAATCTACTGGAGTTCTCGACGACTACATGCCTGACTATGATGAAATACAATCAAACAAAACATTCCCTACGTTTAAAGGGAGTGAAAAGACAATAGAGTTACGCGAATTTTTAATACGTGTATATGAAGGTGCCTAACGCCTAACTGTTAGTGGTCATGTACAATATTGGAGTACATAATATCTGATTGATCATAATCGTAATGTTGATATCCGAACGCATGGCCGAGTTCATGCTTTAGTAGGCTGAGGCTGGTATAGTCTGTATCTAGGTGGACTATTACAGCAACTAGTACTTTTTTATTGTAGGCATCTCGGTAGGATCTTAACATTGTTAAGCCATAATAAACTTCCGTATCAATTTGCTTACCATCGATTACTTTTATCTTGCCGTATTCATACTCATAATTACAGCGTTCTCTAACAGTTATTTTTTTATATTCTTTCTTTTTAAATATACTAGCCGAAATTTCAACATCACTTTTGCTAAATTTTGATTGTGACTTGCAAAGTACAATCTCAGGAGGCGATCCCCAGTACGCTTTGTTAGTATATTTTGTTTCATTAATAGACTGATCTTGTGCATAGCTTAGCTGACTGGCTAGTAGTAATATACTTGTAAGCATTGTTTTACCTCTTGTTGGTTTCCGTGTATTTATTATAAAACAATATTCTAAAAGTTACACGACTACGAAGCACTCATAGCCGGCATGTATATAATAGACAATTCTTTGTTTTTTGATGAGAACTATCTGCGCAAGCACGATAATTAAATACAGATCAACACTTTAATGATATCAATTGGAGACAGAAATGGAATTAAATAGAGAATTGCTTAGACAGATGATTATCGAAGAAGCTCAAACAGTTCAAAGAAAAAAAGTTATCTACGAAAACAATGTTAGAATGGCTAACTTTATGATTAAAAAAGAAGAGCTTTTAATAGCAGAAGGTTTTACTAGAGCTCAAATCAATGAAGGCGTCATGAGCTTTCTCGGTGATATGCTGAAAGGTTTGCCTGGTGGTTTTCTAGACTGGCTTGAGCAAGCATTTCTTGGTATGCTACTTAAGAGATTAGGTATCGATCCTGGTTCTTTAATGGGTAGTATTATTGGAAACGTTGTTGAAGAAATTGATATTATGTCTATTGGTAAGTATTTTGGTGATGGAGGCTGTGAAAACATAGTTGAAACTTTATTTAATGGTATTTCTGAAGCTCTTCAGGAACAAGCATTGGATTATATATTCGGCAAAAACTCATCATCAGATGCAGGATTTATAGCAGGATCAGCAAGAGAATCTTTTGCTGCTTACTTAAATAGTTCTGAATTTGCAGTGTC
>Ga0181420_1000870_pt1 | contig 11673 bp, 28 predicted proteins | sample 43SPOviralmetaG_FD_130145 | JGI IMG/M metagenome (GOLD analysis project Ga0181420, IMG submission 130145) | Marine viral communities from the oligotrophic San Pedro Time Series (SPOT) site, San Pedro Channel, CA, USA - 43 SPOT_SRF_2013-05-22 | ecosystem: Environmental > Aquatic > Marine > Strait... | reverse complement strand
TACTTTTCCAGAGTACCTTTTGATCTGTAAGGTATTGATTTATAAAGGAATTCCCTGTGCGGGATTGATTGACGGGGTGCGGATAGGGCCGGATAGCGGGCTATTGGATGATCTCAACATGAGCGGCGTTCATGTTATGGGATGGTTGAGCAAACGACGGGCACAAAAAAACCGGATCAAGTCCGGCTTTCTTGGTTACTTGTTGCGCTTTAAATGATCATTGCAAACCCGAAGGTTAACGTTAGCATGATGCTAGTCCATATCGCCGCGTCTCTTAGCGTCATGTCATCGGCGCATTCGGGGTCAAATATTGACTTTCTCACTTGTCACCCCGTTTATCTAGCATGCAGTCCATGATTTGCCTTCCGATTTCAGGATGTACCGCGTTACGCAAGACCTGTGACGCGCAGTGGTTGCCGTCATAGTAGATATTCCCCTCGTATTCAATGCCCAGCCATTGCTTTAAACGCTCTGAATCTTTGACTGTTCCCTGATTGATAAATCCTTTTATATTGGGCGGGTCGATGACATCAAAGTCAAAGTTAGACCAGAATAAGTGTCTCCCGACTTTCTTAGTTGGCGATATCAATGGCTCATACCACGGTACAACGTTCTCCACTAACCATTGACCTTTAAAGTCTGCCTGTAATAGCATTATTTCCTCGTACAGCTTGAGGTCAACATATCTTGATCGTCTATTACGGCCTGACCTAATCATGCGACTGTGCGACTGACATGGAGGACTAGACCATATAAAATCAAAATCCTGGTGGTTTTCTAGCAAGTATTGATGCGCGTCCGCGACCACCACCGTATCTTGCGGGTATTGATCCCGATAGACCTTTGCTATTTTTGGTGTGTATTCAATCGCTGTCACTTCGCAATTGTTCCAGTGTTTACGGTTACCGCCTAGACCCGCGTATAGGTTTAATACTCTCATGATTCGCCCTCGTATCTAACATTATGCATTGCTGGTTGTTGGTGGTGGTGTCTCATGTGAAACTTACCCGATTGAATGCCGTTGAAATCAAAATATATCCTGCTATCGTTTACGCCTTTTTCATCATAAATATAGACGGTGAAGTGTTTAATTTTTGACTTGGCACACTCTCGGTATTCACCTATCCCCGAACGCGGCCCTCTGCCTTTGATTGTGGTGCGCTGTCCCTGATTCTTAAAGATATCCCGTACAGCTTGAACGTGTTCTGGTGGTACAAATCTTATTGCATATTGCATTGTTTAAACTCTCCCTTTCAATTCTTCTAATGTCTGACAATCAAACTTAGCGCAAACTTTCTCAACATACTTCTTTGTTCTGCATGCCTGCATATGAGAAAAAGGCCATTTACGCGATGGAGAGCGAACAAAAATTAAGTCTTGATTAGCGGCGTAGAAACGCCCGCCATTGTCAAACGTGCCGCTCGGGTGAATATCTCGGTCCTTTAAAGCCTGATAAACTTCGTCTATTATCTTTTGCATTGTTTAAGCCTCCATATAGATTGAAAAATCGTTATCTTCGTCGAATGAATGCCAAACTTCTTTTGTTTCTATGGTTTGCCAAACGTGCAGCTTGTGGCCGTTGATCGTTTGCATCACTGGCTTTCCGTTTTTATGCTTCTTCACTTCGCGCTTGTATTCAGTCGTTGAAAACGACATCTCGTGATACTCGCCGTCTCCAAAATTGCAGTCAATGCCACGCTTGGCAAAATATTCATCAATTGCAATTTTTAATTCGTAACCTGATATTTCAATTTTCATCTTTCTATTCTCCCGTTGATGCGATTAAGTTTGCTTTTTTCTTACTTGTACCGTGAGCCGGAAACCCGATCACATAGGACCGATCTTTGACTGAACAAAGCGCACAAGATGAACAAGTTACTTTGTCTGATGTGGTGGCCGGACATGTAACTATTCTTTTGCCTTGTGGGGTTCTTTCTTTCTTTCCCGCGTCAGTTGGTAATACAGTTACCACAGGAAGACCATGCGCCAGCAATTCGTCCGCATGCGCCGGATTGTTAGCTGATAGGTTGATAGTAATATGCTGGTTTGCTTCGCGTATCGCTTTGACGTTGGCTTGTGTCGCGGGCTTGTGCGTATATGTGAAACAGTTTGTACGCTTGGCGGCAATAGCGAATTTTTGCAATTGTGCGGAATTAATCCGGTTACCAGATCCGAACAAGTCTCCGGCTTGATTGTGTCGGAATAACTGATTTTTGGGGAGCTGTTTAATCTTAGATATAAATGTATCAAAATCATCACCCCGTTGGTCTTCGCTTACTTTTTTCCAGTGTAAAGCGAGCGGGCCGCTTTTTGCATAGCATGCTCCATCATTAAAAGGACAAGCTGGCGGACAAGTTTCCGCGCTTGTGGTTGATACGGGGATCGGTCCGGTCTTCTTGTTGCTTGAAATTGCTGTTAGGTGATATCTCATTTATTCGTCTCCATAAGTTGAACGTTTGCGAAGAGTAGCGACGAATTTACCGCTAGTAATGCCGCCAAATCCTTCAATTTCCAAATCGTTAAACCAATCAAGCTTCTTTAGCAAACCCTTTGCCGCTCGTAATGCGTTTTCTTCTGGGGTGTATTCATATTCATAATGATGAGTGAATGAACCGCTTTGACACTTTGCTTTGTATCGTGAACCTTTTGTGTCAGTTGGTCCTAAATACTTAATCTCAATTGCCTGAATTGTCATTCTGTCTTCTCCTATAGTCCATATTGTGAAACTGAAATAAACCAGCCCAGCAACAAACCGAAACCGAAGCTTGACATAACTAAGCTCACGCCCGTGTTTTCGCTCCAGAAACCTGACCGGCCTGCACAAATAGTATTAGCCACTAATGCAATTCCTAAGAAAAATATTGCGAGGGCGATGGGTGGTAGTAGGTAAGTAAACATTTTTTCTCCCGTTGTTATCCGTCATTGGATGAACACCATAGTAAACGAATTTATTAACTATTCAATTGATTGTTACTCATAGTGGCCATTGTTCACTTATAGAAACAATAAACAGCAGAATGCCGCTAAGTCATTGATTTATATGGAGATTGTGATTTCAGGACGATTTCAGGTGATTTTGGGGTATTTCAGGTGATTTCAGGGGGGAAATGGTAACCATGGGATAGCTTTGGTAAACCGTGGGATAGCTTTGGTAAACCGTGGGATAGCTTTGGTAAACCGTGGGATAGCCGTTGGATAGCCGCGATAAACCGGACCCCCAGGAAAAACCGACAAACCTGTAAAACCGAAACAGCCAGGGAATACTTTTGCGACAGGGTAAACAGTTAAGCCCCGTCCTGTCTGGGTTTGTCGGGTTTATCACCTTTTACACGTTTGGTAGGTTTTATCACTTTATTAGCATTTAGGGGGAGTACTATCATTCCACTGTCGCTAACCGTGGGATAGTTATCTGATTTTTCTTTGCGGGATTATTGTCTGAGGCTTATCGTCAATCCATACGTCAATTTTATGACCTGACATTCTTGCCGCTTCTAACTTGGACCTAGAAGCTCCCACTACCGGAACGCTCACAGTATCTATCACTTCCTGAAGTAAAGACCTATAACGCTTAGTAATACAGACAACTTCATGACCTCTGGACTGCATCAACGAAATGAAAAGCTCCCAACCTTCAGGGTCCAGCGTGTAAGTGTCATCGTAGTCAATCGCTATTTTCATACTGTGGGATAGCCTTCACCTGGCGGTGGCTATTGCTCGTTTTGCTGCGCGAATTATATTGCGCTCAAGCCTTTTCTTTATGAATTCCTGTGCGAATTCTGGGCCTTTATATGTCGTTCTTGCAGGTCTCTGTGTTTCGTTCTGGTAGGTCATTCTTTCAAGCTTTTTGTTCTTGCCCCTGCCTTTGATTTTGTAAAGACCTCTTTTTTTGAGATCATTGGAGCCGCCTGGAGTACCCACAAAGTAATTAGGCTTATTGGCTAATGCTCTTACCCTGCCTCGCCTGATGTTGCCAAACTTGTTTAGCTTCATCCTGCCTTTAACGGGCGCTACAAGAAATTCGCTGTTTTCTGGCTTTACCGTACCGCCATCAATGATGGTCTTCATATAAGGACGAGTTGCATCAAAGTACAGAGTCCCCTTTAAGAAGTTCTTACTGGCCTTGTAGTAGCGTAACGACCTCCTTGTCCATGAATTAGCGCCCTTATCAATAGAGGTCTTCATCTTCTGCAACTGGTCTTTACGAGCCTGAAACAGCGTGTCGTTGATCGCCTTCTGAGCAACGAACGGTGCCTGTTTCGTCATAGGTCCAAGCAAATTCTCTAACGCATGAGGATCAATCAATACCTTCATCGTCTTCCCCTTCTGTTTGAGCGCATATCTCCAAAAAAATATTCTGCGTCAGGACGTTGTACTGACCGATCTCAGCTAATAGATGTTGCGGATCATAGGACTTCTCGCCTACGTCAACCCTACGCCAAGTGACGTACTCCTCGTCTTCATATTGCGCGAGCATGTGGAAATACGTCAACCTGCCATCGCGAGCATCTTTCGCCAAGTCTTTAAGCGTCTTCTCCACACTGTTGTTGAGGATTTTCGTTACTTTGCTCATCCTCAAATTCTAGCACATGATCTTGGCAATTTCTGCAAACTGGATCACCGAACAGCAACCAACACTCGCCGCACAACATCAGCTAACCGAGGTAGCGACAGCCGCAAATAGGAACACCACCGCTACTGCCATGATCGGATAGTAGAATCTCTCACCGATCTCACCGATTAACCTTATTACCTTGTTCATCTTATTCTTCATTCTTCTTTCTCCTTTAAATTAAAAACCCATTTTGTAGTACTTGACAAATGAACTTTTCTGACTTCGTTATCCTTGACCGTGTAAACCGAATCGTCCTCAAAAACGACGATGCAATTGTCCAATCGGGATAACATCTTTAACATCTTTAACTGCTTATCTGTCACTTAGTTTTCTTCATTGCTTTGGCTCCGGCCTTACCCTTCGCAAGCAGGTCATCCTGCTGCCTCTTGGTCCGGCCAAAATGTAACGCGGTTGCGCCCTGTTTGACTTCTTGGATCTTGCCGCCTCTCTTAAAGAAGTCTTCTAACTGATCAACCATCGCATTCCTGGCTGACTCTTTTTCTAGCGCCGTTGCCAATTTAGGAACGATGTTCTTTGTGTCTCTTCTTAATTTCATGTCTTCACCCATGCAATTTTTAATGTTCTTGTCGCGTTAAAGAAATCCCATGTCGGATGAGATTTCTGCTCCCAAAGGTCGTTGGCATCGCGCTGGTTCTTTTGACGAGATAATTTCATGCACTCATCTGAACAATATCGTTTACTCGCGTGAGCGCCTTCAGGTAAATCCAAGTCACACTCCTTTCTTCTACAACTTCTCATTTTTGCTCCTCTGCAAATCATCTAATAGATCCAAGACATCAGGCACAATCTGCCTGTGAAACGGATCTACCTTCTCATGATCAATGACCTTGACCAACGTCATCCAAGCTTGCAGTAACTCAATTTTTGTTGCTTCCATCTTCTTCTCCTTAAACCGTGGGATAGTAAACCGTGGGATAGCCTTCACGCTATCAGCTTTACCCTCTCTTTCGCTAACCTGTACCGCTTGTAATCTGTGTAAGCAATTTTGCCTCCCTTCTCCTTTTCGTTCTCATAGAGTTCTATGAACCATTTATCCTCCTGCGCTTTCTCTAACACCTTACGAGGAATGTCAGTAACGTTTCTATTCTCGTCTCTGAACAGAACATTGACCGACAGACCCAACGCTTCTACGACTTCAGGTCCAGTGGCTAAACACGCATAACAATGAATCAATACTTTGCCATCTTCTTCCCGCAACGATAACGCAGTTGGATTGTTTCCATCGTGGACCGGACATACACTTCTGTATCTATCGCCCTGTCTTCTTACTTTGTCTAATCGCTGTAGAATGTCAGATAGCACTTTTCACCCTCTTAATGTGTAAATGTTTGATGTAGTTTTGCGTATCTTGCGATACATGAATTGTCGCTTGAGGAGCTATCTTGTTGGGCCAGACACCGAATTTTGATCTATAAGCCCATGAGGACCAACCTGATTTAAAGCCTTTCTGTCTACCATAAAATTGCAGCTCACCAAGGAAGATTTCCTTGTCCTCTGTGGTAGCCTCCCTGTTGGTTTTCTTGAGTTCTTTGAGGATCTGGTCATCACTCTTTAGCATCTCCTTCACGGGACGCTCGTAACCACAAGCACACTTGACCACATAATGTTGATAGCACTGCGGACACACTGCGAGATCAGGTTCTTTCTTCTCTTTGACCAACTCTCGTTCGTCAAACTTAACCTCACCATTGTCCAACGACTCAGGCACAACATCCTCGGGGAATCCATGTCGGGTGACGTTACCTGCGTGATCCAAGTAAATGGCTTCTTCTTTGTCAGGATGTAATCTTGCGATGCGTCCCGCACGTTGAATGAACGAGATTAAACTCTTGGTGCTGAAGCAATCTATCAAGGTCTGAACCTTCGGCGCATCGTATCCAGTGTTCAATAACCTAGAGCAACTTAGGATCTGGAACTCGCCTTCGTCGTGCGCTTCAAAGAGGATTTGTCTTTCTTCTTCATCCATGTATCCATCAATATGCTCCGCCGTGATGCCCTCGCTCTGGAACATCTCCACCAACTTCTTTGAATGTTTGATTGATGGTGAGAATGCGATTGTTTGCCCTTTACCGTACCGTTTAAAGTTTTCAATGATGTCTCCGGCTAATTTATCATCCTTGTCTATCGCTTCAGATAGACTCTTAGGATCATAGTCTACACCTCCGGTTGAGAGACGTTTAGTCTTTACACCCTTCAGATCAACAGTTCTGCCGCCGTAGTAACGCACAGGACATAAATAGTCCTTTTCTAGCAGTTCTCTGGTGGTGATTGGCACGATTAAATCAGTGTAATGTTGACCCAATCCTTTAGAGTAAGGCGTGGCACTCAACCCGATAAAAATAACATTGCTGTTTTTATCCATGAGTTCAGTCATCGCCTTGTAGTGAGTATGACACTCATCAACAATCGCAACATGAAAAATAGGCTGGTATCTTTTTCTCGCCAACGTCTGAATAGACGCTATCTGAACAGGCGCACTTGGATCTGTTCGCCAGTGATCACCCTGCATGACCCCGCATCTAATGCCTGCACGGTCAAACTCCTGCAACGCTTGATCAACTAATTTGATTCTGTCGCAAATAAAGATCCCTGTCTTGCCGTTCTCAACGACCGATTTCAAGATCTCCATTGCCACTCTGGTTTTACCGAACGAACAAGGTGCCGCTAGTACTGACTTCTTGTTCCCCTCTCTTACAGACTGCCGCAGCATCCGTATCGCTAGTCTCTGATGGTCTCTAATCATCAAAGTGCATCTCAACAGCGTTCAACACAAAGTCCTTCATTTCCTCTTGCGTCATCGCTGTACCCATTACCTGACGAACGATTTCCAAGCCCATGTGAAAGTTCAGCCCCGCTGTCGCGCTAGGATCTAAACGCTCGTCATAAATCAACTCAAACACTTCGTCCCAGTGCTTCTTTAAAACCTCGTCCATCCTGTCTATCGCAGGATCTCTAAACTCTACTATTTCTCCCATCACTCTTCTCCTTGATTAGTGGTGAGGGCATCGCACCCTCTCGGCGTAGTTTATTCCAGTTTTATTTGAGGTCATGGTGAAACACGCTGAAAGTTTTGGACCGAATATGTGTAACGAGTATCTCAACAACAAATATGGATGTCAACTGATTTGTTAACTTAATTCACGATATAGGAGAAGTCTTGAGTCCACACAATAAGCCTGATAAGTCTCAGGCCTGGGCCGCTTTCTGTCAGTCACCTCAACGACCTTCATATGCTCACGGTCTTTTTTCGTATCAAAGATCAGCACCGCTTTGCGTGTTTTGCAAACTATGAAATAGTAACGAGGTTTCGGATCGGCTTTGTCAAACGACCATTTATTACACAGGAATGCGGTAGGAAAAGGGTGCCTGTTATTTTTAAACTCGTATCCTGACCCTTTGACCTCGCAGACCTCCTCCTTGCCTTTCCTGATAATCTTGAGATCACCGTTATCAGAGTACTTGTGTCGCTCCTCAAAGCTCGGCGTTAATTCCTGTGGAAGGATCTGCACCCAAGCGCCTTTTCTCAGCATCGTCATGGCGATTAGTTCAACTACCTTGTGACTTTCTCTCCAACGTTGCCTGAAGTCTTCGTTATTTTCCTTGTACATCTCTTCTCCTTATTAACATTTCTTTGATAATGCGAATGAGTTCAGATTTGAGTAAATTCTGGCAATACTTACCCAAGAAAGCATAAAAATGCATTCTTAGTGATTGCCATAATGCAAATTGAGACGAGATCGTCGTGCATCTGGAGCAGATTACTTTGCAAAGCTCTGCCTGGAGTGATTACGATTTACAAACCGCCCAGCGAGGTCACTCCCGACTAGTCTGCGTATCGCCCAAGGTTTCCCAATCTAGGCTCGCGTTCTAGTCCACTCATACCCTCCAAGACTTGCTGGTTCCCCTTTTTTAACATGGTGGGAGACGCGGTTAAGCGGACGTATCCATGTGCTTGGAGTCGGAGAGAAAGTCTTTGATGAGGATTGCAGATATGGTAGGATTCAATCGTGTCGGTTGTGACCACGATTCTTCCTGCTTGCAATCGGACATTAAAGAGACTGCTAATCTCGCCGACACATTCAATCTAACACCCTGCCTCCGCAAACACAAGCTGCTTAATATTTTTCTTTACCATTTCCTTGCTAACCTCAGGACGAACTACTTGCATGATGAACGTACTGATCGCTAAGTGTTCAATATCGTGATAGCTCATGTGCCAAACTTGTTTGTCTAACCCATATTGATATTTGTGCAGAGGTTGTGGTGCTATCTTTGTGATGTAATCTAGCCTCACTTAGTTTCTCCGATCAACTTGTTTAGATACCACTGAGCCTTTTTCAGATCCTCCAAAGCAGATCCCTTGTACTTATGCCTGTGGAGATACTTGTGGCAATTACCCAACAGATAAGCGCCAAATTGATCGCCTAGCTGTTGTTTGATGTAATCAATGCACTCAATCTCGCCTTCGTTGTAATGTGGTGGTTTCTCCACCGCCAGCCATTTCAATTGATTCCATTCTTGTTCCGTTGCATTTGGCATCATAGCCTCCTAAAAATGTAATAGACGTTCCTGCCGTTCAATGGCTTTCCATATCTATTCTTGATACCTTTGTCTGCAAAATGCTTTGCAATTTTTCTCAAGCTTAGACCTTGTTCTTTCATCGCAATCATTTGCTTGATTATCTTTTGTTCCTTTTCTACTATCTTTACCACACCGTTGACATGCTTGGTCCCGAAACTGGCAATGGGTCCGATTGTCCCGCCTTTCTCTCGCCGCTTCTGCATGCCTAGTTTGGTGAGTTCTGACGTTCTCAGAAGGTGAGGCGAATGCACTTTTGAGTGACATGGCGCACAGAGATTGATAGTCTTTGTACCGCCCAAAATCTTGGGTACAACGTGGTGAGCGTGATCGGCTTGGATGCCGCATTCAAAGCACGCCAATCCTTTTCTTTTCTTCCCTAATTCGGGCATTAAAGTCTGCCAACATATCCCTGTAGTCTTGGGCATACAGCTTAACGGTTGTCCGCTGATTTGCAAGCATGTGATCTACATGGTCTTTTCCGAAGTTGCGGATCATAAACAAAGTATAAACTTGCGCCGCTGAACCGTGTTTCATCCCGTAAATGTTACATCCAGGACATTGCGGCCAAACGTTGTTGGAATCAAATGCGTAGAAAGAACTACTTCCTTTCGGTAAAAAATGCCCACCGTGAACCGTGGTATAGTGTTGGACCTTCCCGCAAGTGACACACTCGCAGAACCCGTTATCATCTGCCTCTTCTAGTCTTCTCAGCAATTGAAAAGCAGTCAAGCATTTAGATCTCGCCGTTTTTGGCACGTTGGAACTCACTGTCTTTAGGATTGGTCAATTGTACCCCGTGATCAATGCCCCAATGAAATACTTGTTCCATGAATTGATGCATCTCTCCCTTGTCCAAAGACCGTGTTGATCTCAACTGATTAGGAATCGTTGTCTTGCCTACGACTACGTCCTCAGTGCCCAGAAACTCGTTCTTCATCAGCTTCTTCATGTCTTCGGGCGTGACAGAAACCTTCTCAGAGAAGTGATTAGACATCTCTCCGCACCACATGTGGAATAGAGAGTTCTGACTCAAAGATCTAGCTGTGGAATATGCTTCCAACTTCCACGCCACAGGTCTCTCGTAGTTCCAATCTTCAAGGTGGCGGCGAAAAAACCGCAGGACGGTGTCAATGTCCTTGCGGTTATTAATCATCCAGAACTGACCGTTCATGAGATGTTGCCCTTCCAGAACTCATCAACTAAGTCTTCAAAGATCGCTTTTATCTCTTCCCACAGTTTAGTTATCATCGTCCAACTCCAGAAAATCAAACGGGTGCATGCCTAGCTGCTTGGAGACTTTGTCTACCAGAGAAAGCTTCGCGTCTTCCCTGTATCTCCATTGAGAGACCTGCTGTTTAGTGATACCAAGCTGGGTAGCGAGTTCCGTAGAACTCACCCCCTTGATCACTTGGCCCAATCTTAGCGACTTACCAAAATTAAAACGGGACATCGTCATAAACTTCCTTGCCAGTGAGCGCAGGTCCAGACGTTTTAGGTTGGCTAGGCACCCAGACATCGTTAATCTTGCCCTTCATGATGGGTTGGTTGCCAGAAGCGTCCTGCCGCCACAAAGCGATGTCTAAAGTCTCGCCTTCTTTGATGTCTCTGTGAGCCACAACTTTGCCGGACAAGGTAGGTCCATTCGCTCGGTCGCTTTTCCACATTGAGACTTGTCCACGGTTATCATACTGCATTAAATTCTCCCTATGAGAGTTAAGTTATTTTCAAGATCTTCCAGCAATTTATCAATCGCCGCTGAAAGGTTAGCGATGTACTTATCATCACGATTTATTTTCATGATTAGGTTGGGTAAGTCAGGGTGATAAGACATGAACCAGTAGTCCGGTAAGTCCATCAGCATCATCGTCCCCTGCACTTGAGCGTAATACTCAGATGGCATTTCGTTCTTGTTGTGAAAATCAATCAGGTACTTCACATGCGTAGTGTGCATCGGGCACTTGATTTCTAGCCCAGACAGATCTTGGATTAGCCTGTCAGGGCTGCAACCAACAGTTTGCTCGTCGTTGGTTACAAACCCGATCTCTCGGCAGATTAAATCGGTCTGGAAGCTAAATACATTCGCCGCCTCCGGTTCTAGGTCTCGCCCTCGCTTCATGTGGAAGGTGTCAAAGCTATCAAATCGTTTGCCTGACATTTTCTCTGCAAGCAGTTCATGCATGTACTTCTCTGCACTGGCACTAGACTTGCCTGTGGGAGTCAGTAGGTCTTTAAATCTACTAGCAGAGGGTACGCCTAGTCTTAGAGCGAACCACTCTTCTGAGCCTTGCTCTACGTTATGAATCCGCATAAACACCCCTGTTGTATAAGTAGTCTTCAAACCAATCAACATTCCCGTCAAGCCAAAACTCAAAATCAAGATGTGTTTCATTTTCGGCTGCTTCTTTAAGCACCATCCATCTTTTGTACGTTCTTACGCACCAGCGCATTGAGTTTTCTGC
>Ga0181420_1000868_pt1 | contig 11706 bp, 10 predicted proteins | sample 43SPOviralmetaG_FD_130145 | JGI IMG/M metagenome (GOLD analysis project Ga0181420, IMG submission 130145) | Marine viral communities from the oligotrophic San Pedro Time Series (SPOT) site, San Pedro Channel, CA, USA - 43 SPOT_SRF_2013-05-22 | ecosystem: Environmental > Aquatic > Marine > Strait... | reverse complement strand
AATCTGTAGATCCTATTATTGTAACTCCTTTCTTATATTGATTATGTAGTCCTGGTGTGTATCCTTGATAAATTGGTGCGCCACCGATTGTAAGTTCTCCATATAGAAGTGGAACAGGTTTTCCCTGCTCAATGTGATTTTGTGCCCCATTAAATAAATATGAAGGATCATCTGTTGTTTTATCTGGATCGGGTGCTGACATTTCTGCAAGTCCCATAAGTGCTAAGTTTGTTCCTAGCATCATAACTGCCATACCTGCTAAATTTAGAGAGGCTGCACCAGAAGCCATTAAAGCAGCAGGGGATGCTCCTGCAGCTAAAGCTGCTGATATTGACATTCCTTGAGCCCCTCCTACAAATAAAGTGGCATTTGCACCTGCAACTGTTGCTCCCGTTGCTGCTCCAGAACTTGTAAGAAAAGCACCTCCAATCCCTGGCATAAAAAACATAGCAGCTAAAAGTAATAATCCTGTAATTAATTTTCCTAGTCCTTTTCCTGAACCCGCAGGTACTGGAGTAATAATTACTTCATCACGTGCAACATTTAAGTATAACTCTGGAAATTCTTCTATAAGATTGTCCCCACTCTGTACAGAGAATTCAATATTTTTCATATAACAGTCTAAAAGGTATTCTTGTAATCCTTCGGTTTGAACATTAATGCATTTTAGTATATCACGCATATTCGTATCGACGCACTCCCACTCAGAACCAAACTTGTCTCCCATTTCTCCCATTAATTTAACGTGGGTCATAAATAAATTCTCCTTTCTCTGGGTACGATACAATTAAGTATGGTACACCAAGACTTTTACATACATTCTTGTCATGCTCACTTGGATGACAATTTGAGCCGTAGTAACTATGGACTACATATTTTATTTTTGAAATAATCGAGTATCGAACCCATTGTTTTGGGTCGATTGCAAAGTGCTCTTTCTCAGAACTTTGATTTTCCAGAGGAATATATTTCAATTCATCTTCGATTTCAATAACAAGTCCACAAGCTTCTTTTGGACTTTCTTCTTCTACTTGCTTATATATTTGAGGTAGAAGTCTACTTAAATTTTCTTGCACCAGGAAATCCTCCAAAAGGTAAAGATTTTTGACTATTCTTTGTTGTACTTCCTGTTGAAGCAGAAGCTGTACTTAATGGATTATATCCAAATCTACACGCACATGAGGTTAGTCTTTTACCGCATGAATCTCCTCTTTCCCAATAACTATTGAATCCAGGGGCAGTATTCGCTCCTGTTGTTTGTGTACGAGTTGCTTTCCATAAGTGTGTTTTTCCACTACTTGTATATGCAACATAGTCATTGTGTCTATCTTCTGTATAGGCATAATAATTTGCACTTGCACTATATGTACCATGTACTCTTATTCTTTCAAAATTACCGTTTGTATCTGACGGAGTTCCAGGACTACTTGTTGCTGTTGTAGCTTGCCAATAGTTATTAATTGTTCCTCCATTTGCACTTGCGTCTATAGTACCATTTGGCTTTAACCTTTGTATACCCGTAGTTGCTAATGTAGTTGTAGTTTTATAATAAGTATCTTTTGTAACTGCTCCACTACTGTAAGTTGTAAAACTAGTGGTTGAAGGAATTACATATTCATCATCTTGTGTTACATAAACAGTATGAGTGACATCTGTTCCGCTTCCATTTGTCATTATAAGTTTTGATTCTTCTGACCAAGTACATCCACCATTATCTGTATTATTATTTATTTTATTTGGAGAAGCTCCTTGATAGACCCATGAGCATGCATTGTTTCCTATAACACGATAAGGAAGTACTAGTCCTTCTACATCAAAAGGAGTTGTAAGTTCAAAAGATATTTCTATTGCACTTTCTTGCTCTATTCTATCAATTATAAATATTTGTCGTGGAAATTCTACTGGAGTATTGCCTGAACCTGTGTCAGCTGAGCCACTTTTTAAATATTTTTTTAAAGTTTTTCTTCTATATAGTTTCTTTCCTATAAGATCATCAGGACTTAAACTTCCGAGTGCATCACCAAAAGTGCTTAATATATTTGCAAAAGTAATTACAGGTCTTGCCGCTGCTCCTTTGCTTTTTACTTCAAATCCTTCAGCTTCTACAGGGATTGCATCATAAGTATTTAATTGACTATTTGTGTCATAATCATACATCTGTATATTAGTTAAATCTGTATCTTCTCCTCGAGTAAAATAGGCACGACTAGAACCATCTGCATCAAGAGCAAGTTCATATAAAGTGATTAAACCAGATTCTTCTTCAAGAGACTGTAGCTCTTTGATTGCAATTTTTTCCGTCATGCTTCGTAAACTCTCCTAAATTTTGCTTGTAAGCTGTAAAAATTATCGTATGCCCAAGTTTGACTCCAACTATCACATACACATTTGATTGTTTCTGTGCTTGAGCCAGCATTACTATCTTCTATATCAAATCGAAATTTAGTAACTCCTGCAAGACTTTCAAAAAATGCTACCAAATCATCTATTTCTGCTTTTGGTCTGTTTGAAAAACTAACATTTAGTTCTTGCTGTAAACTATTTATGCCATCTGCGATTCTTTGTTCATATCCATCTCCAAAGGATATAGTATGTGTTTTGGGAGTATTTGATCGAGTAAATCCTTTGTCAGGCTGTACTGCTGCGCTGAAGCCTGTGATATTTGATCCGTTGTTTTGCATTATTCCAAAAGCCATTTATTAACCTCCACCTAATACGCCGCCAGGACGTTTTTCTCTCTGTAGTGTTTCCATAACTGCTGCTTGTATAGCCATTCCAAGTGCTTTTCCTTGTTCACCATCTCCTGTTGAAGAAGTACTACCGCTTGCATCTACATTAATTGTAACATTATTTGTGCCACCATTACCCCCTAAATCTACTGGTATTTTTCTTCCATCTGGTAAAGGTACGACTGCTTCTGGTCCTGCTTCTCCTACTAAATATGTAGGCTCTGTTGCGATTCCTCCAGACGCATATCCTTTTATGCCTCCTTTTGCCATTGGAATAACTCCACCGTCTGCCATTGGTATACCAAAAGCACTGCTAAGTATTTTCATAGTCATCATTTTTGCAAGTACTTGTGCTAAAGATGTAAGTATTGATTTTGCCATTCCTTTAAATGCATCTTTCATTGACATTGTTCCTTCAATAACGCCTTGAATACCTTTTTGCATACTATCTCCAAACGCTTTTGAAGCCTCAACTCCAAGTTGTTTTGTGAGATTAATATTATCTGCAAGATTTTGTTTTTGTTGAGTAAGTAGAGCTTCTTGTGCTACTAAATCGTCTATTGATCTTTGTGCTGCTACTTTATCTTCTGCATCATCTAATAATGCTCTTCTTTCTGCGATTTGTACTCGTATTGACTCAATTTGTGATTGTTTTGTAGCAATATCTAATAAAACTTTTTGACGTTGTCCTAAGATTGTTGCGGCATGAATTCTATTTTGTAATGCTGCTTGCTGAAGTTTTATTTGATCTTGTGTTACTTTTGCACTTCTTTGTCCTGTATCTGCTTTTGTCATTGCATTTACTTGTGCTTGAGTTCTGTGAAACTTTTCATTTTTTGCTACAGCTTCAGGATCTCCGTCTAAAATTCCTAGAGCAAATTCTTTTGTTTGCATACTTGTTCTTTGAGCTTCCAGTTGTGCTTCTGCTTGTTTTAACGCTGCTCTTTCTTTGCTTGTTTTTCCAAATCTTCCTTGCAGAGTTTGTTGATAGCTTGCCTCACTTTGTTCTAAGAATTTAACAGCTGCTGCTGCTGATTGGTATGAATCAATTAATCTTAACTGATTTTTTGTTAAATTTTCTACAAGATTACCATTGTCGTCTATAAGATTATTAAATTCTGGATAACTTTGAGAAAGTATTGTAATTCTTTCTTTAAATGCAACTTTATATGCTTTTTCTGCTTCGATTAAATCATTAAGTTCTTTATTTATGTCTTTATTACCCCCAACTGCTATTGAAGAAGCAACCGCAAATTGATTGGTCGAATCTATAGTACCTGCTCCTGCTGCTCCTGTAGTAGTTGCTCCTTGTGCTATAAGTCGATCTTGCGCTTTTTTATTCTCAGCAAGAGCTTTAAAACTTGGTCCTAAAGCTGCTGAAGTTAGTCGATCTCCTTGTCTTTTTATAATTTGATTCATTGTTAGATCAAGACCTTCTGCTGCAAGTTTTTCATCTGCATTTAACATTTCTCTTAATTCTTTGTTTAAATCTTTTTGTGTTTGTGCTAATTTTCCGAGTGCTGTATTTGCTCCGTCTGCTGCAGTTTCTAAAAGTCCGAATTTTCTCAATCCTGCTGCAATGCCTTCGAAAGCAAGTAGTCCTAAACTAATAAAAGAGAATATTCCAAAAGCTTTACTCATAGCCGCTCCTGCCAGAGCAGAAGCTTTTGTTACACCTGCCATTGCAGCTTTCCATCCAACAGCGACACCTGCGGAGACTGTTTTCCAAGTAAATCCTACTTTTTTAGCATCTACTTTTATTTTTCCTGTTGCTATTTTGTGCTTAGCATCCATTTTATCTAATGTTGCTGTCCACTGCATTCTTAATTTATCGTTTGCTACAAAATATGCACTATTTCTATCATTGATTTGTTTTTTAACAGCTGCTGCTTGTCTAGCAGTTACAGGTCCACCATCTTGTAATGCACGCATACCAGAACCAACTCGTGCTTTTGGTAATCCTGCTTTTTGAGCATATCCTGAAGCTTTTGTTCCTAACTTATCAAATGCTTGTCCTGCTTTTACTTTTGCAGCTTCTGCTGCATTTGTATATTCTTTAAAATCTTGCTTTGCTTTTTCAAGTGCTATACTCTGTTTTTCAAAGGATGCTTGTGCTCCTACAGCTAGTTCATCAAAAGCAGGGAGTAGACTTTGTATAAGTGGAAGTACGAAAAGTCCTAAAGCACCTACTGCTGCTAAAAGATTTTCTGAGAAGAATACAGCTAAAGCTTCGGCCGGTCCTGCAACAAAGTCTCTAACTGTATTCATTAAATCATCAAAAGATTTTGCTAATTTATTTATTTTGTTTGTTTCTGGTTCTATAATTGCATTGATTGCTGCAAATTTGGTTTCTACTTGCCCTAGTACATCGTTAGTAACAGCTTGTGTTCTTTGGAAAGCATTTAAAGATTCTTTTGCAACTCCAAGTTCTGCTGCATAGTTTTTAGTCGCTGTTTCTAGTCTTAAAACGATACCTAGTTCATCCAAGAGTTCTGGCTCCGCTTTTGTTGTACCACGAATAAGACGATTAAATGAATCGGTAAGATCTCGACCTAATGCAATAGATACGGTTTTTGCGGCCTCTCCTAATTTACCTAATTGTTCTGGAGACAGTCCTGCAGCTGTACCAATCGCTGCGGCTTGAGCGGCATCTGCGAAAGTTATTTGAGCATCTGTTGCTTCAATAATTGTGTTTGTTAAAGTTTTATATGCTACACCTGTAACAGCAGCGTATGCGGCTTGTCCTTGTTGTAGCACTCGATAATCAGCAGCTTGTTTTAAAAATCCAAATACAGCTGTTAAAGCAAAAACGTTTGCAGCTAATGTTGCATATGCTGGTACAAGAGATCCTGAGATTCCTCTTGCCATATTTGCAAAGTTTTTAGTACTGTTTGCAGTAGCATTTATACCTTTCTTAGTAGCATAAGTAGTTTGATTTTGTTGTTTTTCAACATTTTTAAGTTCTTTACCTGCTTTTTTAGCGCTACCGGCAAAGACCTTTAATGTACCATCATCACTTACTTTAAATACTAGATCTGCTAGATTTATCTTTTTTCCTGCCATTTATCTCTTTAAGTTGGCGGAGTTTATTCCACCTTTACTCTTAGCCTTACTTTCTGCGGCTTTTCGTTTTCGTTCTGCTTTTAAATTTATTTTATTCATATTTCTTGCTTCAATATGTTTTATAAAATAAATACAAGTTTTTCTATCTTGTACTTCCCATGTCTCTAGTAAAGTTCCTAGAGAAGAAAAATCTTTTCCCATATAAGTTCCATTCATTCCATCCCATCTATCTGGTAGAAGTTCATGCAATAAAAAAGCCACCTGAACCTCAAGAGGATAATCTCCTGGAGTCGGTGGCATTTCGTCTGGGTCTGGATCCTCTCCTCTCTGCTCACATAAATCTAAGTATGTGTCAAGTTCGAGTTGTCCGTCTTTGTATTGCTTATCAAATAGCGAAAATATTTGTGCTACTTGACTCGAGTAAAATTTTCTAAATCACCTGTTACTTCTGTAACCCAAGTATCAAAGTCTGATGCATTTTTCATCAAAGTTTCTGCGTTTTCTTGAGAAAATAAAAGTTCATCTTCGGGATCAAGACTACTAATGTCCACCAATAGAAGCTCTTCGAGGTAAGAATATTTTAAGCCTTTCCATCCCTTAATCACAGATTTAACATACTCTACTAAAAATTTATCTTCATCTAATTGTTCTTCAAAGGCTCTAGTCTTACGATTAAACTTTTGTGATACACAACGATTTCTTAGTTTGAGTAGTTCTTCTCTTGCTAAATAGCAAATATCTACAGAGAATCCATCCATTCCTGGATAGTCCACTGCTACTGTTTTGCTTGGAGTTAATAAACTCGCTAGTGATACTGATTTGTTTTCTTGTTCTGTCATTCTGTTTCCTGGTTAAATGAGGGGAGGGTTGCCCCTCCCTTCTAAAATTAAGTTACTGTCGGTCCGAGGAAGATAAAGTCTATCTCGTCCGTAGCATCAACTGAGGTTGGCAAGGCATGGAAAGTTGTTTCCAGGCTTACGATATCATCAATTGAATGTGTTGGTACTTCAAGGTGGCAGTTGTTTAAGTTTGCAACTACTCTTGGAGTATTTCCTGTTCCACCGATAGTAAATGTCAAATCAAATGAGTTTGTTATTACTTCAGTAGATTCAATGATGTCCTCAAATAAATCTGCACTAGATGCACCAGATGAAGGAGTATTTAAGTAGCAAGTAAAACTACCTGTTACAGAACGAGTTCCTGTAACGTGTCCTAAAGGCTGGTTTACAATACCTAGTGTTTCTGGTGTTAAGAAAGTCATATTATTTGAAATAGTAATGTTTCCACCAGTTAATGTTAGTGTATAAGTATCAGTCATGCCTACATTTGAGAAGGTAAGTGTTGCTCCGTCTGCGATAGACATTGCGGCACTTAGTGTCAAAGTAGTACCTGATATTGCAGCTACAGTTGTACCTGCAGTTACTCCAGTTCCTGAAACAACCTGTCCGACTTTGATTAATGCACTACCATTATCTAAAGTGACAGATGTAGAACTTGAAACTGCTCCGTTAACTGTATCTGTTACAACGTCATTAGTTACAACTAAATCTGTTAATCTGTTTCTAATAAAGTTGTTAGTATCAGCTGCTGCTGTTCCTTCATAAATAGTTGCGGTTGACATTGAAGATTCTTCAGTTATGATTTTACCCATTCCTGACCAATTTGCTGTTGCAATTCCATCAATATCAAAATCAATTGAAACTTCATTTACAACACAACCTGCTATTTTATAAACAGTTGAACTAGCTTTACCACTGCCCATTTCGAAGAATAGGTCAAAGGTATCGAGTGCAACTTTGTTTGAATTAGTAAAAGCTATGTTTGCATCTGTACCATCAGCTGTCAAAGCTGTTCCAGATGCGCCTACTGCTCCACTTCCTGCTAAAGCATTCCATAGAGGTTCTTCGACCATGTGATGATGCACTGATGCATGTTCACCACCTGATCCTGCTCCACCAGATTTGAAAGGTCTGATGTAAGTCTGAAATGACCATTCTGCAGGAGCGTAAGAATCTGTAAACATTTGTCTAGATCTTCGACTAACACCTGCTGCTGTTGCCATCTCATTCAATGTAACTTCCGTTGCATTGGTTGCTTGAGAGAAACTAAACCCGTCTAGTACTGGTATCTTATAGATTGCTCCTGCGCTATCAGTAAGATGGACTAACGTATCTCTCGAGTAATAAAATGTATCTGCCATTTTACATTCTCCTATCTTTGCTTTGAAAAGGGTCGGCTAGAGTATTCTCTGCCTATCCGTTTTCATTAATATTGGACTGTCGCTATTATTTCGCCAATTCCAAAAGGTTCTACAACTCCTTCGTCTGTATCGATTGAGTTTATCGTTGTTTGTATAGTAGTAGTTGTTACACCTAATCCAGTATTATAACTAATTGGATTATTGTCTTCAATTACTGTTTCCACATCTTCAAGTAACATTTCTAAAGCATCTACTGCGTCTTCTTCATTTACATAACATCTAAATGTTAAAGTAAGAAATCTAAACTTCTCGCCTGCTCCTAGATATTCTCTAGTTTCACTACCTGAGTTTACATGAACTGCTGGAAACTCTGCTACTTCGTCCCAAAACAAAAGTCTTGGTGCGGTGCTTGCTACTACAGTTCTGAATTTTCCTGTTCCGTCTATTCCGTCTAATTTTTTTACAAAAGCGTTTACAATGGCACTTCTTCTTGTTGTGTACTCTCTATTTGCCATTATACGCTCCTAACTTTTATAAATCTTTTACCCATTAATTCTTGGGCTATTTCTCTTACTGTTCCCCCAATTAATCTTCTTGGATCTCTGTTGACACTTCCTTGTCTACCACCTGGTTCAAAGGTTTGATATGGATTTTTCATATAAGTATATTCTATATGAGTACCGCCTCTTGGACCGACCATTACATTTGTAACTTGTGCAGAGTTTCTAAATCTACCTGTTCTGTTTCTTAACTTAGGTAGTTGCATTTGTTTTAATAATTCGTCTGGTAACTTAGCATTAATTAATTCTTTTAGTGCAATCGGATTTTGTTGGATTGCATTTTGTTGTTGTCCTCTATTACGTTTTGTTACTTTAGCATTTTTTCTAGTTGTACTAGTTCTGCCACCTTTTCGTTTAGCAGTAGTTGGTCTGCCTCTTTTTTTACTTCCTTTTGGTCTACCTACTTTCTTTTCTTTTTTTATAATTTTTTCTGAAAGTTTATCAAGTACTCCTGCTGCTGCTAATTTTATTGCAGCATCTTCCATTCTTTTAGAAGGAGGAGGACTATCACTAAATAAAGCATCTGCTTTTTTGTCTGTCATTCCTGTGACAAGTCTTTTTGCCTCTTTTCTAAATGTTATAGGGTCAGTTAAAAATGCTATAAATTCGTCTCTTAACTGATTATCTATATTGCCAGGGTTAAAAGAAGAATCTGCAGGTACTACTGCGGAATTTATTATTACTTCGCCTTTTACTGTTTCTGCAGTATCTTGTTGGGTTACATTTGAATCATACCCAAACAAATCTGCCCATTTTGCATGTACAACTTCGAAAAATAATGAAAACCATTGAGTTTTATTAAATTCACCTGTTGCTGATTCTGCAATTATTTTTATAATTCTTTGATCAATTACAGTTCCTTGAGCACCTGGAGCCTGCATACTTCCTTGTCCGCCTGGAGTACCTGAAGCTATAAAATCTTGTTCTCCAGTTGCCCCATGTTCATGTACTTGCTCGGTTTTTGTTTTTTTAAATACTTTGATAACATTGCTTTTAAAGGCTCTGCTATTCCAAAAAGTTTGAGTAGCAAGTTTTATATCTTTTTGTGCTCTATCATCTATATTGCCCGTATAAGGTCTACCATTCTTTTGTTTTCCTCTAGATATAGGTATTGAAAGTAAAGTATTTGTAACTATTGCTTGTCTAACATGATACCTTACTAATATGCCACCGCCTCCTGTTGCAGCTGTTCTGAAAGGGGACTGTTTTAATAAGTAGTCTCGAAAAGCTTTCCACATAACATCTGGCATACCAAATTCACTTATATCGGGAATTCTATTTTCTTTTTTTGCAGCTTGTACTAAGGCGTTATTAAAAGTTTGATCCCAGTGTCTTCTTTCTATTCGAATTTCACCTTTATCAAAAAACTTTCCAACTTGAAGTCTGCTTAATACATGCTTTCCTGTTAATTCGTTTAACATCTTTGCTCGAAGTGCAGAAGACATTAGATTATAACTCTATATAAATCAAGTACCCTCTTTATATGATCTGGAAAGTCTGTGTTATCTCGTACTCCAGATGTTCCTTGATTCTGCAATGTTGCTCCTGCTATTGTTCTTCGTTCTTTATGTTCATCTTTTAAGTAGTATGTTACTAAGTCAAAAAGTGCTAGTTTGAGATCACTTGGAGCGGCACTGTAGCCTGCTCTATATGCTATCTGCACACTTCCCATTCCTTGTGGAAATGCTTTCTTTGCTCCACTCTTTGTTGTTCTTACTATTGCATCTGCGGCTGTATCTACATAGTATTCGTAGTCGCTAGTTGCAAGAGTCTCATATGAAGCATCATATGTGCCTCTTTCTTTTACGGAAGTCACACTTACAAGTGGACTTTCGCTGACGATTATAGTACTGGTAAAGTTGTCGTTAACTGAAAAAGTTTCGGTTTTATCACTACTATAATAATCAACAAATGAAGTACCGCAATACTTCTTGGCTAAATTGCTAACTTGTGGTACAATAATAGCAAGGCGTGAATCTTCCTTTGCGTTCACTATCCCCTCTGCATTTTTATACTCTTGTACTGTTATTAAATCTGCCATAATTATTAAAAGTGTGGGGCAATTAAGGCTGCCCCACGAATCCTGTCTAAGCCAATATTAGCTAGCTTTATACATGTAACCCCACTTAGAAGTAGCACCGTTGATAAGATCGGTAAAGCCAATTCTTTGTGAAGCAACTAGTACTCTTCGCTGATTGATTACTTCGTAGTCAGATTCCACGGTTACACCACGTAATCTTGGTAATACAAAGTTTCTAGGGTTGACAGCGATAGCTGCGAATTTACCAGTTGCTGGAGTAGCGAACTCGTCACATAATAGTACTCTTGAACCGAATACTTGACCAATTTCACCACTTAGTTTAGTAGCCATGTCGCCTACTAAGTTAGCATCTTGGAATTCAGCATCCTCTAGTAGTTCGTAATATGTTCTTTGTGAAACAATATAAACTACGTCAGATGGATTAACACCATATTTGCCCATGTTTTTTCTCATAGTAAGAAGTTCTGCAGCTGTAACTGTATCAGTAGCGAAAGCAGTAGCTGACTGTGTATAATCACTGTCATTTCTTGCTAAGTGTAGTAAACCTTCGAAAGAAGCTCCACCAGTACCGAATACGCCATCAGCATCATCACCAGCTAGGATTGAGTTTTCAATTGATCTAGCGTGTGATCTTACCATAGATTCTCTAATTAAAGGAAGAATCGGTAAGATTGCATCTTCTTCTGTTTCATTTCCTAAGAATGATTGAGAAATAAGTTTCTTAGTTGAAAGAGTTCTTTCAGACATAGTAACCCCTGCATCATCACCATAAGTAGCAGATCTCATATCTAAGTTATCATTTGCTACAGCAGACCCTGAAGTAAATTCAGCGTAACCACTATCTGGTAAGATTGGGATAATCATGTTCGCAGAAGTCATTGGGATTTCTCTAAATAGAGGAGCCAAGACTAATTCGTTTTCGATATCTCTTTCGATGTTTGTTGAAACAACTTGCTCAAAATCAGCAGATGAAACAGCAACACCTGAATGAGTGTTAACTTTTTCCATCAAAGATTTTGCCATTGGAGTATTCCATCCTTGTCCGGTAGCTAGACCTGCAAATTTAGCATCTGTAATGTCTTGCTCGAAGGATTTTTTCCAATCGCCGTTGTT
>Ga0181420_1000867_pt1 | contig 11710 bp, 25 predicted proteins | sample 43SPOviralmetaG_FD_130145 | JGI IMG/M metagenome (GOLD analysis project Ga0181420, IMG submission 130145) | Marine viral communities from the oligotrophic San Pedro Time Series (SPOT) site, San Pedro Channel, CA, USA - 43 SPOT_SRF_2013-05-22 | ecosystem: Environmental > Aquatic > Marine > Strait... | reverse complement strand
TAATATGTCAAAAGGTGATAAGTGTTTGTTTAATAATATTGTTCCCATAAGGCAAACTGTTTTTAATGTTAATAATTCTAAAATTTATTGTTGTGATTGTCACTAAGATCAATCAGTCAATTTGCTATACATATAGTTATTTAATAACTAACGTATTTTTTTTATAAATTTTTTAAAATCTTTTTTTGATTTGATTTTACCTATATTTAAACTAACTAAACCTGATTCATAATGAGGTTCATCTTTGGGCGCTTCACTTCCACAATGTTCATGCCATCTTTTATAAAATTTTGTTTTTTTCATTTCCAAAATATTTGTATACAAGTTAAAACAGTTGCTAAAATTAAACTTATAACAGTTTTAGCATTTATACCTTCATTCATGTAAAAGCTTGTTAATACTGCAAATGATATCATTCCGGTTGCAAATCCTAAAAATCTACCAGGCCATAATGCTCCATCAAATGCTATAAATCCTAATCTTGTTGCTTCAATATAAAACCAACTTATAGGTAACCCAAATAAACAAAGTAAAAATACATTAGTTTTAAACCACGGCCATACAAATTGACCATTTAATTGAAACCAAGTTATTATTTGTACTAATAAAAAAGTACCAATACATAATATAAGCGCTAATGTTTTACTCATTGTCTTTTAATACTGCTATTACTCCCATAAGGAATGCCATTATTATTATTATTTTTGTTATGAACAACATGCTAATGAAAGTAAAATTAATATTATACCTAATAAGGTCCCCATTATAACCATAGCGAATTTTTCAGTTTTTTTCTCTTCTGGGGTCATATTTTTCCATTCTTTAAACATATTACTCATCTTCTAAAACTTTTTTCATTATTTTTTCATCACTAAATTTACCACTATTTCTATTAACGATGTGATTTGATCTAATTGCTACTTCAGCTTGCATCCATGCTTTCATAACTGAATCAGTATGAGGTATTTTAGCTATTTTATTTAATGCAGAATTAAACCCATCTAATCCTTCACCAGAACCTTCAGATTGATTAAACTTATATTTATTAACAGTTTGACTAATTTGAAGGTTACATATGTCACGACCATCTTCAGTTGCAACATAGTATTTACCATCATTATCCATCATGGTTTTAGCATTAGGATATTTTTTTAATACTTTTTTCTTGTCTTGTAAAAATTTATCTTTGCTCATCTAATATAGTTTTTTCAATTGCTTCTTGTTCTTCTACTAACTTTTGTTTTTGTTCATTAGTTAAACTATCCCACCATTCATCGTGTAATTGATTAACTTCCTCCATTGTTACAGGTCTACTTTTATTTGCCATCTTTATAATTTTTTAATATACCCCAATGTACGAACAATATATTAGGAAGCCAAATCTCCTTGTGGGAATCTTGCGATAACTACATTATCATAAAGGTACTGCGGGGTACCTAAACTTTCAAGAAAATCAATTTGATTCGTTTTTCTTTTATTCATACAATCTTTTATAACGTACACTCCATCTTTATGCTCTGTACCAAAAACATATACTGTGTCACCATAATTAAGTGGTCCTCCATTACGGGTTAACATATGTTGGCTAACAGCAATCCAATTCCAGTTTGATACTTTATAGGGGTCAATTTTAGAACCATCTGCTGTAATTAAGGGAGTATCATCACATTGTTCTTCTACTGGATGGTACATTGTAGCTCTTACTTGTTTAAATATAACTTCAGGCATTGAATCCATTTGTTGTAATAATTTTTTTATTTCATTATTTAAATCATTTATTTCCAACTGTAATGTATCTAAGAGGTCTAATTGGTGTTGGTCTTGGATTTTATATTGTCTTATTTGTTTGTTTTTTTCTAGTACAAACAAACATAAAATTGTAAGACATCCAAAAAATAGTATTTTAAAAGCTGTTTTCATATTATAATCTATAGTATTTTTTTCTATTCATTATTGATAATCCTTTAGGTGGTGTAGTATATTGTATTCCAAACATATCAATATATATTCCATTTAAATTTATATCACTTTCATTTATTGATGAATTTTGATTACAATTATTTAAGGATAAACCATATTCTTCTAAATGATCTACTAATATATTATAACTAATAGGCCAAATATCTTTATTTCTTATAAACCCATTTGGATCTATAATTATAGTAGTAGGATAATAAGGTACCTCATAAGTTTCATAAACATCAGAAGCATTACAAATATAAGGAACATTATAACCACCCCCATATGTATTTATAAAATTTTCACATTGTGGATTAGTACCACTAGAATCCATTTCTATAAAAAAAACATCACTTGTATTGCACCCAAAGTCTTCGTAAATTTGCCCATAATCACTAGCAAATTCAGCACAAGGTCCACACCAATAAGCTCCAAAATTAATTACAACCCATTGTCCTCCTTCTAATATAGAAAATAAATTTATTGTATTTCCTTCTAAATCAGTTACTGTAAAATCAGCTGCCCAATCTAAAGATACCTGTGATTGTACTTTACTTAACCCTAAGATAAGTACAATTAGTAATAATAATTTATTCATTAAATTCTTGATATGTATTCGCTACCGTCGTACGAATCTTCTTCCCATAAACCAAGTTCTTTTAGGTGTTTTTTATGAGTATCTTCTATTTCAAGATCGGGTTTGGGGTCATTTTTGAATTTATTTTTTAAAGAATAATCCTCCATTTGTTGTAATTGATTTTCACTCCATACGTTGCCTACATTTAAAAAATAACAATTATAACATAATGTTTCTAAATTTTTTAACTGCCAATTTTTTTTATTGCCATCTTTAAAATTTAAAATTAAAGGTACTTTATAATCTAATACTCTACGCTCATTAAATTCACAACAACTACATTCTTCTTTAATTAATGCTTCATGTATAAGTCTTTCTTTTAATTCTTTGGGGCTATAATTTGAAACATCAACTCTACCTTCTAGAATGTCCATTATAGGTGCTATGTCTTTTTTTTTATATAAATGTTTTGATATACCTTTACCTTGTCTATTTAAGTGGACTTCAAACAGAGTTTTACCTTCTTCGTTTTTGTAAAGTTTAGCGTATTGTTTATAATGGGGATAAGAACAACCTAAAAAACGAGCAGCTGCCATGTTTGATTTAGTATATTTCATGGCTCTTAAAATCTGATCTTTAGTCAGGATTTTTTTCTTCATCTTTTAATTTAAAATTTTGTAATAATTCCCAAATATCTTCTGGAGTTTCAGTAGGTATTTCTTCTTGTGTGTCATTATCATTTAAAATTAAAACATCACCTGAAGGTAAAAATTTATCATATAACCACCAGTTAATCATACTTCTTTGTTTGTCTGTAAAATGGAGTTTAAATAAACTACTTATAATTTTAAAAAAGGGATCATCATATTCTGTAAAGTCAACATTATAATCATGTTTCATTCCTACTGCTCTAGCATTAACAAATGATAATTCATTTAATATATCACAGAATAATTTACGTAATTTATCTTGTTTAAGGGGTCTTTTAGCTGAAAGACTACTTTTAGTATTTAGAACTTCGTCTATATATTTTTTAATTTTTTTAACATTTTCTTTTTTTTCCATAACCATTTATTTTAATCACAATCAATACAAAGATATGTTCGTTTTTCTGTTCTTGTTATTGTTTGATTATTTATTGTATGACCTTCTAATAAATCATCTTTAATAAGATAATCTTTTAAAGCCAAATCTCTAACATAAGTTTCACAATTATCACATAACTCTACTGTGGTTATTTCGTTATTGTTTACTCTATGTTGTATCATTAATTACAAGGGTTTGAATCTGTAGTCCATCCTTTAGGACATTCACCTTGAAAATTAAACCAAGACCAAGAAGATAAGTTATTAGGAAAACTCATAGATATAACTTTATTACCTCCTTTTTTCTGACATTTATAACATATAAATTTTTCTTCTGGTTCATTATCCATAGGTCTACAACACTCACAATTTTCTCCTGTTATAGTAGTTTCAATACCATTTGTCCAACATTTTACACAATCTCCCCAACTTGGGTGATCTTGGTCTATCATTCCTTCAGGACAACCTTCTTCTATTTCTGGACAACAAGTTTCAAAATTATTTGGACATTCAGGTGGGAGAGATGATATATTCATCTGACAATGAGAATAACAATAATTAAATAAATTAGGATTAGTAGTTTGTAATTGTGAACAGATATCTCGTTGTTCATTTAAACTTTCTTTAATTACTTCTTTAATTATATTTTTTAATTGATATTTTTTCATGTCTATTTTTTTATTAACAACATCCCATAGGAGCACAACACCCTTGCGAACTAGGACATAATAATTCTTGACCTGCTATATTATAACATGGTATCATTTCTTCCTGTGATCCATTATCTTCTTCTACTTTTTGATTAACATTTTTTACTGTAGAAGATGATTTTAATTTTATTTCTTCTATTACTTTTCTAATTATGTTTCTTAATTCTGATTTTTTCATACCCATTTTTTATATTTAGTTTTACTATTTTCTCTATAAGCAATTTTAGCGTTTTTTTCTTGTTCTCTACCTTTAGCAATTGCTACGTGAACCCAATCTGGTTTATCTGTAGTTCCAAATTCCCAAATTAATTCAGTATATTCTAAATTGTCTTTTATAAAATTAAAAATGTCTGCGTTTGAAACATTTTGTGCTTTACCATCCATATCTAAATCTAAAGCCATTCCGTGTGAATGGAAACTTTTTTGGGAACCCCCTATAGCTTCATTTAATGCTTTACTTCTATAACCACTTGAAACAAAAATAGGACAACTAAAATGTTCTCTGATTGGTTGAAATACTTTTTCAGCTAAATAAATTAAATTAGCTATGTGTAAATTTGTTGGATTATTATCTATACCCTTTCTAACAGCAGTATTAGATTTTACTACTTCAGATAACCATAAATTTTTAGATAGTTTCATTATTATTCTTTTTTATAAGATTTTCATTAAAAGCTTTTAAATAATGTTTACGTTTAGCCCATTTAGATCCTTTTTTTAGTTTTTTTCCTTGGGTGTTATACCCACCATCTTTTTTCTTTTTAGGGAGATAAGGTTTACTTATGGATGCGGGTTTATTAGATGTAGAACCTAAAGTAATTCTTGAACTGTTTTCTAAACTTAATTGTTTTAATTCATCTTCAATTAATTTTTTTAAATTATTTAATTTCATGGTTGTGTTATATTAAATTTTTCTATTAATTCTTCTTCTGTTATGTTTTTTTCAGTTGCAAAATAAGTAATAGCTTCTGATGTAGTAGTAACTAATATTGAATCTATTAAACTTGGTGCTGCAATGACACGGGAAGTAACAGAGGCCCCATGTTTTTTTGTTGCTAAAAATATTCCACTACTCATAATTTATTTATTAAATTTTTTATTTCAGAACATTTTTCATATTCTTCTGTATCTATATAATATTGTAAAGCACTATCTAAACTTTGTTTCCATTCAGGTTTTTCAACTGTAATGTAAGTGTTTGAATTTTTTACTTCACATAATTTAATTTCTTTTTTATCACTTCCAATTGCTTCAGATATCCCATCGATTAAACTTTTATAAACTTGAGGTTTTTTAGAGTTTAATTCTTCATTAAATGTAAATATAGGAATACGTCTTGTCATATTATTTGGATCTTGGGGCTTTAGCTACTATTGCACGTAATTTTTGTCCTGCTGCTCTTGTTTTTCTTCTTCTAGTTTTTTCTTTTCCACCTACTCGTTTGCTAGTGGGTTCGAGAATACCAGGTCTATCACCACTTGTGTGATCTGGATTTCCAGGTTGAGTTGTAGGTACTGTATCTGGTAAACAGCAATGACAATAAGACGTGACACCATATTCTCCATAAAATACACTATATGTGTAACCATCCCAATCAAACTGACCTTCTGAAGTATTAGGGAAACCAGGCCACCAAGCAGATTGTGGGGTACCAACATTTTCTACAGCAAAAGCAGGACCACAATAAACTCCACAAAGGTTATTATCTTCACCTCCTTGATAAGGATAAGAAGCTCCTAATTCTGTCCAAATATTACCCATATCTACACCTTGCCAATAATTAAAAGAACCCTCTACTTCAGGACCACATTGATGGGTAGGAGCTACTCCTCCCTCCAAACCAGCGGGGCCTGGAGCAAAAACTGGACCTTGTTCTTCTATTACTTTTCTAATTATGTTTCTTAATTGTGATTTTTTCATGATTATTTTTTTTTTTAATATTTACCACCTTTACAACATCCTGATGACTGCATTGCACTAAATATATTTTGTGCCTGAATTAATGCTTGTTGATTAATATCTACTGAGTTTTCCAAAATAGATATTTGTTCCAAAATTTCATTAACACTTTGACCAAACAATCCAGCAAAAGGCCAAAGACCCGAGGCATTTTCAAGGTTACCCATTTCTTCCTCAATTAATTGTTGAATATTTTCAACGGCATCTTTATATGCTTCTATAGATCGCTTTAGTAAATGTAAAGATTTACAGCAGCCTTTTGCTCCAACAACTGAACCCTGAGAAACTGGAGTTCCTGGGCCAGAACCGACTTGTTCTTTTAATAATTTTCTAATTAAACCTCTTAATTGTTGTTTTTTCATGGTTATTTTTTTTATATATTAGAAACTAATAGAAATACCGAATACAAAATGACCAAATATCTTTCTAAGAATAAGTCTAATCCTCCTCGATGAGCCCCCCTGACCTCCTATGGAATTGTGTTGTCTGATAAGTGCTTCTAATTCTTGAGCTTCTTTTTCTGAAATTCCCTCAAGTTTTATTTCGGTTGAAAAGGATCGACTACCACCAGTTCGTGGTGCTTGATTCATTTGTTGTTCTTTTATTAAACTTTTTATTAAATTTTTAATTTCTGATTTTTTCATGGTTTATATTATTTTACATTATATTATGTTTGGTTAAATATTCTAAATATTTTTTACCATTTTGAATTCCATTTTCTTCTAAAGTACGAAGAACATTATTACCCGCATTGATAAAAGCATAAAAGTCTTCTTTAGTTATAACTTTTGAAATTTCTTTTAAATCACGAACTCTCATTTCATTAAGCTGTGTTTTAATTACTTTTTTAAGTTCTTCTATTCCTTGGTCTGGTCCTACAGGTTCTTCTAATTCTAATCTATCTTCTAATTCATCAACTACCATAGAGATAACTGCTCCTGTTCTAGTGTATTGATCTTCATTATTTTCAAAATATTCCTTAAATTTATAATCTGATTCACCTACAATATCTTTCCATAATGTTAACATTCCATCTTGAACTGTAGTTGCTGTTTTATAAAGATCTTTAAGAGGTAATTCTCCACCTTCTTCATCCTTATACATACTTCTTTTATTACCTAATCCTGTCATGTTACTCATAGCAGGGAGAGGTTCTTTAGCTAAACGAGCAGCTCTATCTAAAGGATCTTCTTGTTCACTTAATTCTTTATCGTCTGGTATATCCGTAGGAGGTTTTGGTGGGGCAGGTCGAGGAGGCTTATTTAGTGAAGATGGGGTTTCATTATCTGGTTTAGTAGTTTCACCACTACCACCTCCGAGTGAAGAAACTATCATATTTTTAAGTTGTTCTATAGGAATAAAAAATCCCATTACTTCAGGATCAGGAACATCTGTATCTTTACTAACTTGGATATTAAATTGCTCTAATGAATTATTCATTTTAGTCATTATAGCAGCTTCTAATTCACCTTTTTTTTCTGGTTCTAAAAATCCTTCTAAAGGATTTAACTTAATTCTAAGGCCTAATTTAGTTTCAGATTGAGGATTACCTACGTCTACACTTATTTTAAATTTAGTATTATCTTTACCAAATGAAGCTTCAGCTTCTTTAAGTGCTTCTTTTACTAGTGTTCTTATTAATGGTTCTTTTACTTGAGGCATATTTTATTTTTTTAATAGATAGAACAACCTGGTGCTCCACATGTACATTGTTGACCTAATATATTATAACAACCCCCAGAAGTACCAGAGGAAGAGCCCCCCGTATATATCCCGTTGTGCTGACTAGCACATTGTTGTCCTGGGGGACACTCACAACAAGCTATTTGGTAATTATGACATACTGCTGTAGGACCATTATCATAAATTAATCCACCACATAATTCCTCGAGATTCTCGGCAGGATTCTCATTCGGAAAAACAGCTTCATCAGGAGTATTAGGGAGGTAAAGACCTAAACCAGCTAAAATATCATAATATGTTTGGTCTGAGTAAAAACATCTTCCATAATCATCATATTGTTCTCCACAGATATCATATGGGTCATCATTCCCACCACCTCCTCCTATAGGACCGGTTACACCTCTATCAATTGCCTGTTGCAAAACCCCATCATCATAGTTTACGTCGGGTCTTTTAGTAGTACCTCCACCTGTATTCGGCTGTCTACCTTTTGAAGGGAGTTTCATTGGAGATTTCTCACGTTTGTTTTGTTCTGCTATTACTTCTCTAATTATTTTTCTTAATTGTGATTTTTTCATTTTTTACTAAATTTTTCAACTCCGGCAATACCAAAGCATCCTAATACAACCCATACAAATGAATCATAAACGAATTCGTTAATTACAAGATCTTGACCAATCCATCCTGTTACAAGATCAGCAACCATTATTAGACACATTATTAAAAATGCTATAAAACCAATTATAGATTTTTCATTGTATTCATTTTTATCTTTAAATATATCCCACATAGTTATATTGTTTTCCTATACATATAAGAAAATCTTACGAAGTGAATGTTTTTTTGGTTCCTCCATCATAATAATATGCATGTCCTTCAGTAATTAGTGTTTTATTAACATTCCATTGTTTACCTTTATCATCCATTACAAATATTTCAGCTAAAACTCTACCATATTTTCCCACACCATGTGATTTTAATCTAAAATATCCAGATTTAGAGCTAATTTCTTTTAGTAATTCTTTATTTCTAGCTTTAGCTTTTAATCCTTTAGCTTTTTCTTCAAGATCTCTGGTTCTACTTTCCCAAGTATCAATACCCATATATCTAATACGTTTTTTTACCCAAATATCAAAACCAACATCTATAAGGGCATCAATAGTATCACCATCGACTACTCTAACTAGTTTTGCTTTGTATATGTATTTATCCATTGGACCTACTCCTCCTGTTCCTGTAAATATTTCTTTTCTTGTCATTTTTTAAATTTTTATTAATTTATGTTCAAATGTATTTGTAGCTAATATTGTGAGTTTTAAATTGCCTACTTCAAATTGTTCACCGTAATCTTCTTCTAAAAAAGTACTATCATCAATTATTAAGGGTAATTGAGCTATATATTGGGCATCATTATCATCAATTTTATAACCATCTATTTCTACTAAAATTTGATTTTGTTTTTTATTATCATAAGGTTTAACACGATCATTTAAATTAAATAATGTGTTAGACTGTTCATGTGATACATATTCATTAATATTAGTATCACAATATATTGTTGAACAATGGGGCTCTAAACCATGTAATAAATGTTGAGAACAGTTTTTTACTATAAAACCTATATCATATTTAGAAGGTATAATGGGCTTCATATATTCATCATGTTTTACCATACATCCCCATTTACGAATAAAATTACGAGTTGATCTCATATTTTGTTCTAACCATTCAGGTGAATCTTCATATATATTTTTTGCTTTATCAATTGTATTCCTTCTACTACCTCTACAAGTCATATGATAAACACAACCTCTCCATGTTTGAATAAATTTAATTCCATTTAATTGAAAACGATTAAATATATCACTATCTTCTTTTGATTGAGGAGCATATAAAGGATCATGTCCTCCTATTTCTTGAAAGTCTTTTTTATAAAATGCCCAAGGAGCAAATATACCCTCAGTTGTTTTAGATATATTTTCAAATTCATACTCTGATGTAAACCATTCTAATAACTTATCTTCTTTAAATTCTTCAGGCTCAACACCAAAATCTTTTAGTATTTTTTCGGGACCTTCGGGGTGTAAAGGTGGTTCAATACGAGTTAAAGATATAATTGTTTTATCCTTAAGCTCCTTTTCTATTGAATCTAAAGCACCTGGACATAAGTACATATCTGCATGGTATATCATACAAATATCGTTTGTTGCAATTTCATTAATTAATCTATCATATAAGATAGTATGTCCTACTCTTTGGGGTCCATCCCATTTTAATGCCTTAAATAAAGGATCTTTATCCATCATTTTTTGACACCAATCCCAAGTACCATCTGTACTAGCATCATCAGCTACACAGATTTCTACTTCATGATCACCTTGGTTTTTTCTTATTGAATCATAAGACCATTTAAGGTATTTTAAATTATTTCTTCCTGGTTGTATTAAACTTATTTTCATATAAACTGTTATTTAAATAAACCCACTGTTTCGACTGCTTTAGGGGGCATAATTTGGGGTTTAGGTTTTAATATAGCTAGTGTTTGGGCGGAATATATTATGGAGGCTACTTCATCAAAATATTTTAAAGCTACATCTCTATAACGATCTCTACCTTTCATCCAAAAATCATGAAATATTACTAATCCATCTTTTTCAAGGTGGGGTATACATTCTTCAACACAAAATTGTCTTGCTCTACCATCTATTAAAATTTTATCAAATTTAACTCCTAACTTTGAAGGAAATTTAGAATAAGTGCTATATCTTTCCTTATGAGTTAGTTTTTTTCCTTCATCAGGGGGTAAAAAATCCTTATTAATTCCATCATCAGTTGGTACGTGAAAAAATTTAATATTTTTCAAATTAGTTTCACTAATTTTTTTATTAACTTGTTCATACCATTCTTTATTATGTTCTATAGAGTAATATTCTTTTACATATTTAGAAAAAAGAACAGTACTACCTCCACATCCCCATTCTAACATAATATCATTAGGTTGTAAAAAACCTAATATTAAATTAATTTCAGAGGGGTGCATCCAGGGAGTATCTGGGACTTGTACGTTATTCATCTTTTATTGTTTTTAAAAATTGTTTTTCGTTATAATATTGTTGATAATTAAATTTAGCTATTTTAGAACAATCTCTATACCAATCCTCATTGTTTTTTAATTCTATGAGTTTTTCCTTTGCATTAGCTAAATCTCCTAATTTTACTGTTAAAGAAGGATGGCATATTTCTTGTGTATCTAATCCTTCATATCCTATACAAGGAATACCTAAATAAGCGCAATTTAAAGCGAATGTACCCGCAGCATGTGTGCGCATCATATGAACACCGTACTTAAATTTGTTAAGTGTTTTAATCCATTCTATCCAATTCATATATGGTAAATGGTTTAAATTATCCATATGTTCTTCACCTTCAATTTTTCTTCCCATGCTAGGAATATAAATAGGACAATCTGCTTCTTGGGCAACTATGTAAGAATCAAAGCCGCTATACCAACTACAAAAATTCCCCCCTATAATAATATCTTTTCTTTCTATTTGAGGTAAGTCTTTAATTTCATCCTCAATCATTAAACTAGGTAAAATTCTACATTTTTTATTTGTTAGGCCTTCGTAGTATTTTTTATCTGATTCGTTGTGAACAAACATAAAGTCTGCTTCTTGTATGATATTAAAATACCATATTTGTTGGTTTAAAGAATAATCCTGCCAATACCAATTAGG
>Ga0181420_1000864_pt1 | contig 11719 bp, 21 predicted proteins | sample 43SPOviralmetaG_FD_130145 | JGI IMG/M metagenome (GOLD analysis project Ga0181420, IMG submission 130145) | Marine viral communities from the oligotrophic San Pedro Time Series (SPOT) site, San Pedro Channel, CA, USA - 43 SPOT_SRF_2013-05-22 | ecosystem: Environmental > Aquatic > Marine > Strait... | reverse complement strand
AATGCAAAATTAGCCGCTACAACTAGCGCAATTGCCAATGGATCAAATACAAATATAATAAGTAATAGGAACCAATTTACAACTTGGCCCATTGGGTAACCAGTTGTCTCTGCAAGGTATTTAAGGGGTCCTAATTCTCTTTCAGCTTCATTACCTATTTCTTTATCTAATAAAGCCATATCAGTAGTAGATATAGAATCAAGTATTGCTTCTAGTTTTATATTTACAATATCCCTGTCACCAATTGTGTTTTTTAATTCTGTTTGTAACGCTCTTCTAGCAGAACTCGATGTAGTTGTAATTAGTTGGCCTGACTCTTTATCTATATATTGGACTTGTGCTGGATTAGAAAGAGATATTCTTAAATCAGAAATAGACTTATTCAACTGTCCTTTTTCAATTTGTAGATCTGCTTTTTGTTCTTGGAATCTAACTTGTTTTTGATTTATTATTGCTAAAGACTTATCTAATAATTCAGACTTGGTTGCTGTCTCTTGGTAGGCTCCAGATAAGAATCCATATATACCACCACTAGTAATTATCATCAAAACAAATACTGCTATTCCAAGATATGTTCTAAGTACTTTATTTATAGTATCCCAATATTGATATAATAGAGAGGCTGCAACCAATTTTGCAAACTCTAAAGAACCAGCCATAATAATAACCTGTAAGCTAGCACCAGCAAATAATTTACTTAATCCAAAAACAGAGTAAAATGCAGCTGATCCTGAAACCGCAAGGGCAGATATTGCTATAAGAATAGGAAATAATTTAGCCTTCATGTAATATAAGTATCTATTTTTTATTATTTATTTCAAATATATACGAATACATAAGAATACCAGAGTCTGTTCTATCATGCCTGTATTCATATAATTTGTTTCCAGCCTTCAACATTAAATTCTTAAACTTATTTAAAATTTCCTTTGTCATTGCTGATATTATTATCTTTCCCATATAAACACTGACGTTGCATGCATTTATATCGGTGTTTGATGACTTTATTATATCTAGTATAGATGAGTTATCTGGTATTGTATTTAACTTTGGTGTCTCTTCGCTAGATAGAGTTTCACCATTTGCCAATTTGTTTACATATATATCTAACAGTTCTTGTGGACATGTATCTATCCAATCATTAAAATATTCCATATTGTTTTGAAACAATATTTCCTTGTCTTTTTTACTGATTAAATTCCATAAAACATCAACTATTAAATTTTCTGTTTTTGATATGTCTTTGTGTACTGAAAGTTGGTTTGAAGGGGATAAAGATTTGAAATATTCTATAAAGTCAGTTATTCTATTTGTAAAAGGTGTCTTTCCTAATTCCTCTATTTCAGCTGTTTCCAGACTGTCTAGATATAATTCTACATCAAGATACACTTTGTCCCAAAATTTAGATGATGGGTCTAATACTTCGTCTATAGTCCAATTCTTATTCTTCATAGTCATTTTTTAATTATTCCTCCGCACTAATGCGTTACCCTCCCAGCTGAACCCTTTTAGCTATCCGCGACGTCTCAGACGCAAACAATAGAGGGGTAGGATTCCTAAAACCCTCATTTTTACTTTTACCTCCAACCACCGAAGCTTTGACGACATGGCTTCTTTTTACCGTTTGCTTTGGGTACCTAAATTAGGCAGCCATTGCTAGTTCAACTTGTTCGCCAGTTAATTGCGTATGACCTTCCTTATATCCTTATCATCGTGTCAAATCCAGTCACCCCCATAATTATGGTTTTTACCTGGTGGAGGTGGAGGGTATCGAACCCTCGTCCAACAATGCAGCTAACATAAGTACTAGCGGTCATATATAAATATCTTATAAATGTACATTATTCTATAATTTCAGCATCTTTAATGGTTCTACATAACATAAATTTATTTCCATCTTTTAACACGTGATCGCAATTATGATGATTTCTCCATACCTGAAGTACCTTCATATATGAGCGTTCGTCTTGTCTTAATATACCAAATCTTTTAGGATTACAATCATCTATTGATATTGTCCTAATAACCTGGTATGCTTCACCTCCATTGTAAAATATTTTTGTATACATATATAACTATTAGCCTGCGGGCCAGTTTTTTATTTATTTTCTATAACCTTTTTAACTTTAGAATCTATACCATATTTGTTTCGTATCCAAGCTCGCTCATGAAAATAATATAAAACCATTTTGGTAATTATTTCTAATCCACTAACAGTTAGTCCAGCAGTTGGACTACCAGTGACTAACCATGTTAGTAAAAAAGTATCTAAGCTGGCAATTGTTCTCCAACTAAGTGTTTTCAATATACTTCTTCGTTTACTTGCAAACATCATATAAACTCCTATTTAATTGTTATTGCTTTAGGCTTACTCTCTGGAGTAACTGGAATCTCTATTTTTAAGAGTCCATTTTCCATTGAAGCCATGATTTTTGATAAATCAAATTTAGGACTAATCTTCCATCCTAAATCAAAAGACCTCTTTGCAATACCCCTATGGATATATTCACCTGCATCGATGTCTGAATTGTTTGATTCAATCTTAGGTTTTGAATAAGAAACTTTTAAACAGTTTCCATCTTCAACCTGTAGATCGATATCCTTTTTAGCTAATCCTACAGCAGCAATTTCAAATAGCAAGGCATCTTCAGTATGAATAATGTCGACAGGATGGTTAATCTTTCTGTCCACACTAGGTTCGAATTCTGATGCTTGTTCGAAGAAATTCTTAAATAATAAATCTGTTGGGAATAGTCTTGTGCCGAAAGGCGTGTTCACTCTTAGTGTTGTCATAATAATCTCCTTAGATAATTTTAATTTTGTTAAACATTAGTTTTAACTTATAACCGACTGACCCGCAGTACCAATCGTTATATAATATAAATATACGAAAAAGCTAGAATTAACTAGCTTTCTCATACTTTTTTCTTGTACCATTTTTCTTAGCAACTTTGCCATTAGAATGGTATTTTTTAGCAATCTTTTTCTTGTATGTTCTTTTTGGTTTAGCTTCAGATATAGCTTCCTTAAGAAATCGTACAACCGTTCTCTTATCAAGAATAACGTTTTTAAGTTCTTTGATTTTAGTACCCATCCATAGAGTAGCTCCAATCCCTCCTATTACTAGTCCTACTAGTCCATATATAATATTACTTTCCATTTTTATCTCCCTTTATTTTGGTGCATATCAGAAACAACTTCCATAAAACCTATTGGTGAACCTGCTGCATTTGCTGGTGTACCTAGTCTTTTAGATACTCTAGCAGTTTCTTTAGCGTCTACTAAAGTTTCAATAAGTTTGTTGCATTCAGAAAAAGTTAAGTCGAATTCTTTTCCACCTATATTTAATGCCCCTATTACTGGTTGGTTAGCATCTCCCATTGGTGTTAGACCTGGTTTTCCTTTCCAAAATATACTTGCCCATGTAGGACCAAATTTACTTGGATTAAACTTTGATTTTGGTTGTTTGTTTGTGTTAAATCTGCCTTTATGCTTCATTTTAATTTTAGTGGTTAAGCCACAAGCTATTTAATTATATAATATGCCTACTCTTTATACGGATTTTCGGCTTAACTCCGGTTTTATATCTTTCTTCTTTTCACTATTATAAATAAAGTTATATAAAATATAAACAATTTTTACGACATAAAAAAATGTTTTTCACTTTATTTTCTCTAAATGTTTGATAAATTCCTCCTCTGTTTCTACAGCATAAAATTCTATATCAAACAATTCATTACTGTTAATCTTTCCTTTCTTATGACTGGACTTTGCTTTCTTAACTGCTGCCCAAGCTTTTAACATGTGATGAAATAGTTTAGTTGTCTTCTTACTCATGGTCTCCATCACTTAAGGTAAATGCATCTATAGGTTCTATATAATCTGTTGGATCGTAGTGAGTGTTATCTTCCGATACTACTATGTGTTCTAAAGATTTTCTCAATTTCTTTTTGTTTCTATTGTTAATCCTATTCCAATACTCAACCGTGTCTAAGTTTCTCCAAGCTTCCCAACCACTATTAGCAACTGCTAAGTCAGGATAATCCTCTCCTATTATATTCTTACCCTTTTGCCCGATGTAGTATTGTCCATTTGGTGTAGATGATAGGGCTGCTTCTGGAAATTTTTTAAGTAATCTTTTTTTAGTTCTTTTGAACTTAGACATAAATGCCTCTTTTGAATTTATCATAACTATTTATTTTTTGTTATTAAAAAACTGTTGTAGTGTTGACTGTTCGTTCTTTGTTAGTCTATGAAACCAAGTCTCAAACTCTCCTCCAGTTATATCCTTCATTTCTTCTCTTATCTGTTCCAAACCTCTTTCGCCTGAATAATCTCTTTCAGATACTCCCATAGAAACTCTTTCTCTGTTCTCATGTTTGTCTCCACTTTTTCTACGATACACCTCATTTGTATCAGGGTTCTTTTCGTATACGTATGGTATTTCTTCTTTAGAAGTAACCTGGTCTTCAGGAAGCCTATTTCTATTATATTGCTGTACTAACCAATGGTCTCCTGCCCAATCATTATTGTTCTCGTCAGCTGAAGTTAGTTGTCTAGAATTATTAGAACCATTATCTTCTAACCTAGCAAATTCGTCTTGTGATATTGTGACTTGTACAAAATCTGGCCAGTTTGTCTGCTGAGGACAGATATTATAATACTTTGTAATTTTACCGCTTACGGCGTCTTGCTTTGTTACCCAAACATTTATTTTCATAACCTTTCTCTTTTTTTGTTTTTACTATTTTATAAGCTTCTTCTATTTTATCACCATAACTATAGAAATGTTTTCCTTCTCCATCTAAGCTTTTAGAAACTTGGAGAACTTCTTCCCATATACCTTCTTTATGGGCTTGATATAATATATCTTCTACTTTGTCTGACATTCTTTCTTGTATTCATCTATTAACTCTTTAATCTCTCCACACTTTTCATATTCCTCATATTGTATAAAAAAGTTAATCATTTTATTTGCTAATCGTACTGGATTAGAACTACCCAACTCTTCCTTCATTCCCTTTATTCCATACGTCTTCATAAGTTTTAACCCAGAGTCCATAGCGTCTTTTCTAACGTCTTCAAAAAATTCTGTTAAATCAACCATCTTATAGTCTCCCTTATTTCTATCGAATATGTTCATTCTAAAATTATTTTAATTTCTTTTGTTGAGATATATCCATCAACAAAGTTCGCAGTTATATTAACAACTACCGTATCGTCCTTCATAGACCTAACAGGAGCAAACATCGTATTTATCTCTCCATCTTCAGCCTGATACGATATACTATTTATTGTTTCTACTTCAAATCCTTCAAAAAAGGTTATGTATGCCGTATCCCTATTACTATATAAATAAATATCGTTTTCTGGGTTATTAAAATGAACTATATAGCCTAATGTGTCGCCAATTTTCCAATAGTGAGAGCTTTCCCAAACTATAGTTGCTAACTCATATGATTTATTTACAGGTGAAACGTGTCCTGAGATGCGATGCAAGGTTTGCCAGTCCTCAGATAATTCTAAATGATAATATCCTAAAGAGTCAACAGGTAACCTTGCATCGATTTCAAATTCATGGCCTATAGGGGCTACCTCAAATGGTTCACTACAACCTGGAAGACAAAATAATATAAATGACATACCCACAACAAGCGTAGATATAATTATTAGTCTAACAATATATCCTATGTAATCAAATTTATTCATTATACTGTAGCAAACATTTTGTTTAACGTTTTTGCTAAAGGAACAACCTGAGCAGTATCTACAAATTCAGCATCTCTTCCATACATTTGTTTGAAATTGGATTTACTACTTGTATTTGTATAACCACCACCAATAAAGTAGCCAAGAACCTTGATACCTCTAAATTTCATATTGTCAACCTGTTTTCTAGTGTGGTTTAAGGCAGATTCTCCATAGTAGCAAATATCTTTATTTTCAAAGTATGGTTCTCCATCAGAGAAGTTAATAAAATAACTATCCATATCTCCAGAACCATCTACAATTTCTTTTTGAATAGCTTCAAAGCAAAGACCTTCAGGAGTAATACCTGGACAAGTGATGTATTGAAATAAGTTTTGTATCTTATTTATTTTATCTTTTCTAGAGTCATATGCTATAAATATAGCTGGAGTGTTTGTGTTTCCAATCTCTTCAGTACTTCTGTATGAAATAACTACATCTAGATTACCAACCATTGAAGCAGCTTTTGCTATAGCTACAGTAGCTTTTTGAGCATTGCTCCATTTGTCACCACTCATTGAACCACTAGCATCAACACTAATGTGAACAATAGCAGGATTGAATCTCTCTTCAAACACTTGGTTGAATACACTTGTGTATCCATAACCTAGACTTGAAACTAATCTTTTATCTAGTTTACCTTTATTAAGTCTAGTGTACTTAGGACTTCTTTCGTCATTTCTAACCTGAAGCTTTCTACCCAATTGACTACCTAGTCTTATACCATCATTAATAGCCTCTTGATATTTTTGTGTTCTCCAACTGTGAGGAGTAATTGTATTGTAAACTCCAGAATCAACAAGAGACTTAGTGATATTTCTTACAACAAGGCAGTCTGTACCATTTGACTTGGTAGCATAGTATCTACCTTGACAACCATTACCAACAGTTTTAGTTTCTGAACCAGATTCCTGTATGGCTTGTATATTATTCTTATCTTTTTTAGATATATTAGACTTTTTTATTGTACCATTGAGTAATTCTTTTTGTTTTGTAATTGCTTTGTCTAACTGTCTTTTTTGAGAATCACTAAGTTCAATAGTTTTAGTACCACTACCACTCTGTGGTTTAGAACCTTGAGCAGTAGAACCATCATCTTCTATAAGTTGTTTAGCAATGTTATCAATATCTTGGTCAGTTAATTCTTTAGATTCATTAGAACTACCATTACTATTACCAGCTGATTTTGATCCATCTTCATTTTCGCTGTCTCCACCAGATTTTTGTTCTTGTTTTTCTGGAGAAGGTAGATTTGACTCAATGATATTGAATACTTCTTTTGCAACATCAAGAGCATCTTTAGTAGTCTTTAATCTATCAATATTTTTTAGGTCTAGAGTTTTCCATATCTTCATTAAACCAGGAAGGGCTCTAAGGTTTCTGTTTGAGTTAGTAATGTTAATCAAACGAAACATATAAGAGTCTAAGTCTTGACTAGTCTTCTCATCAGATTGAAGAGCTTTATCAATAACTCTAGAATGGAAGTATTTATCATATAGTGCTTCATAGTAACCTTGGTAACCAGGAGCATTTTTGTAAATGTAATAGTCAATACGTCTGTCTTCTACAAAATTTAGTATTTGTTTAAGTGTATCTCTAATGTACTTATGAGCTGAACCTGTATTATATTCGCCAGTCAAAAGATATTCATCTTCTTCATCACTCCACATTTTTTCATAGAAATGGTGTTTTTCACAAATCTCACCAATATTAAAGTTATCTCTAATATAGTCTTTAAAATTATTCTCTTTGATAATATCAAAATCAGTAAGAAGACAGTGAGAACCTTCGTGAAGGGCTAAACCTACAGTAGGGTCGAAGTCTTTATCCTTTATATTACCTGAAATAACAACTGTTTTACCATCAGTAAAGCTTTCGTCTTTGTTGTTATATTTTACTGGAATATTTTCACCAGTTACGATTCTTACAAAGTTTGATATAGCTCTAAGTGTTGCAGCCATTTTTACGTAGTCTTTGCCGTGTTTAAGGTCTTGGCCAGTTATTACGTCTACGTTGTCGTCTTGATCGAAGTTGTACCAGAAGTTTGAATGATTTGACATATAGTTTGGGTTTATTGTTTAATTGTTATTGATTTATAGTATAAATATAAGAAAAATAATTGACATATGAAAATATTTTTGATGACAATGTGTCAATTTCATATGACAATGTGGCAAAAGTTATTAACAATTTACTGCTTAACTCTACCATCTATGAATTGTTTTTGTTTAGTAATAGCATCCTCTAAGTCGTCTGTATCGTTTAATACTGTTTGAGATAAAACAGGTTTCTCAGGTTCAACATAGTTTTTCATAGGAACAATTTTTACATCTACATCAAGTACATTTTTTATCATCTCTTGAGTGATTGATGGATAACTCATGTAGCCTCTACTGTATCGACCTGAATTATCAGGTGAATGTACGGTGTACATCTGCATAGTCCACTGAGTAGGTAATGATTCTGAATCTTCATTACGGTAATTGCATGATACTATTATTCCATTGTGAACAGACCCATCGTAGTACTTAAACTTAACGGATTGTCCAACTTTATATTTGAATCTCGATTTTTTTGGCATAGTTTAATTGTTTTTATTTATATATAAATATAATCATTTTATTTGAATTCTGAAAATAAATCACTGTATAGTTATTAACAATTTAAGTGAAGTTATTAACAATTGTACCCCGACGGAGAATCGAACTCCGGTTACCAGGATGAAAACCTGGCGTCCTAACCACTAGACGACCGGGGCGTGGCGCGCGCGATTTACATGAGGTGGTCCTCGACGCGGTGGTTCCGGTCTTCTCCTCTAGGAAACTCTCCGGAGTCTATCATATCTCTTAATACAGCACATTTTTCGTACTCTTCAACCTCTATAAAGTATTGCATTATAGTCTTTATCTCCTTAGGGTCTCTCTTAAATGGGTTATGAACCATTGGTATACCGGCTTCACAGTCCTCAAGACTTAGTTTACCGGTTAAAAGATTATAACTATTGCGATTTGCCAAATCAACAAAGTCATCGTCGTCAAATGGAGACTCATCTTTGGTAAAGTCATTAAAGCTTTTACCTCTCTTCCACCAGTCATCGTCTCCAAACATTCCAAAAAAACTATCTCTATCCATTGAACTTACCCATTATCATTGCTTTTTGTTTAGCTATCTCTTCGTCAAGAGAGGTAGTAGAACCTTTAGTCTTTTTATCAAACTTCTCATTGAATGGTATTACACGATCCGTGTCGACCTCTTCTCTTATAGGTATATCTCCACCAGCATAGGTAGGGGTACCTTCAGGTACGTCAAATACTGGACGTTCTACTTGGTACCCTTGTGGAGCAGTCTTACCATAGTCGCGATCCCTATCATGGGTATGTTTACTTATTACTTTAGCGGCTTCTACCCTTAGAGTCTTACTGTGGTGAACTGAGCCAACAGGTTGAATGCTTACCTTACCATTCATTATATTAGGGTTATTTAAAAAACCGTATTGCTCTACATCACGAAACATAGGTAGTCCCTTCTCTTGATGGTATACTATAGTGTTGTACTTAAACTTTACGAAATCTCCGTGTTTATAGCCTTGGAGTGGCTGGGAATTCATTAATGCCATATTTAATTTATTTAGTTAATTTTTGGTTAATATTAGGTTTAGTGTCTAGACGATTCATATTGTCTAGTAATTCTTTATTTTGATCCTTAGCGGAACTGACCAACCCAGTAGTAATATACGTGAGTATAGTCCAAGTAATACAGAATAGGCATATCATAGCGAATAGCATACCGATAACCTGTATAGTGGTTAGTTCTGATAGGTAGGTGAGGGTGTCTGTATAGGTCATATAGTTGTTGTTTATTTATAGTATAAATATAATCAATTTATTTCAATCCCGAAAATCTGGGGTGAAAAGTTTCTAAAAGTTATTAACAATCTGGAGTCCAATCGGGTTCAGTGTCTATAGTTGTTTCAGTTGGCCTGTCTACAGTCTCGTCAATAAACGTCCAACCATTCAGGTCCATATCTATGAATTCTTGTATGTCTCCTATAGTCTGCTTATCTAGTATACTTAAACCCTCGTGTCGAGTGTGAGTATCCTCAGATCCTGTTATTTCTTTTTTCATATTAGTAGTATCTTCTTTTGGTTTTACTTTTGTTTAGTTGTTCTAGTAGCCTAATTGCCACCTCTTCTGTTATCTCTCCATCATAGTATAGTTGGTGTATTAGCCTGTTCATCTTAGTGTATACTATCCCATACTGCCTCGTATCTAAACTGGCTGTTATCATTCATCTCGTCTAGCTGAGCATCTGTAGCCTCTACTCCATCTACCGTTGCTTCACTAATATATGCATCGCAATAGTCTGGATAGTCATTATGGTCTATACCGTCTATCTCTACTATCTCAATCTTACTGTAATCTAATTTTACGTGTGTCATATCTTATATTTTAATTGTTATACTTTTACTTAATGTATTTAACCCGACGTATATTATTCCCCGGATTATTTTTTCTGGCCACCTATATGGATGTGCACTAAGCGCCACCCCAAAAAAGTGATTTACACCGGTGAACAAACAATTAGGCATTGAGGAGGGGGTCACTGGGACCTCACCTCCTATACCACCACTGTATCTCTTATATTTCAACTGTATCGCCATCTACGTCCTCTGTATTGAATAGGTCTTCATCTGTACTATCGCTAGGGATGTACTTTTGGACTACCTGCTTTATAAAGGTTCTCTCGCTATCTATACCACCTGCATTATCGAATAGTGGATAGACTGTAACCTCAGCAGCTTCAGCTAGGGTAAACCCATCGTATATTAGGCTGACCATCTCTACGCTACTACGAGTACTTATATGCGTACTAATCCTAGGCATCTCACTGTTTAACTCCTTACGTGTATCATTAACGATAGCCGCCACGGAATCAATTTGTTTTATATCTACTAGCGGGAATAGCATACTTAATAAATCTACCTCTTCTTCATGGTTTAGTACGTCCATCTCCACTATAATGAATCTATCTAATAGTGCTCTATCCATAACTCTTGTAGCTGTATATTCATTACCTATATTAGCAGTCGCAACGAAGGTAACACCTTTAGCAACTTTAATAGTAGGAGCACCATCAGCTTCATCTAAACGTAAGTATCTTTGACCTTCGTCTAGCACTGTCATAAGTATGTTATGTGCTTCTGGGTGTGCTCTAGATAATTCATCTAATAGGATAATCGCACCTTCAGTTTGGATTGCTTTAACGAATAGTGCTTCAGAGAAGAAGGTACCATCCTCTTTGTTGAAATGTGTATTACCTATTAGTGTAGCTCTAGGGTCTTGTGTAGCACCTAGGTTGAAATAATAGTGTGGTCTATCTAAACTATTAGTAAGTGTCTTTGCAGCCATAGTCTTACCACAACCAGCTGGACCTGTCATCATGATATTCTTACCACGCATAGCTGATCTCACTAAGAATTTCCATTTAGTATCCTGCATAAACAGGGATTTAGGTTTGAGATCGCTTGATGTCGCTATAAACTGCATTAGCTCCAACTGTTCATCAGGGAGCGCTACACCGGTAGGTGCCTTGTTAATCTTTAAGGTATTAAGTCCTTCCCAATCGTCTCCCTTATATACGTTAGGGCCTTCATTGAAGTACTTAATGTCGACTGTACCCATAGTGAGTACACCATCTTTGTCCATAATCTTTACTGCCCTATCGCCTTCTTTGAATGCACGACTTACACGCTCCTTAGATACGTTGTCTTTAGGACATTTGAATTCATTGCCTTTACCGTCTACTAGCTTGGTAGTACTGATAGGCTGAAGATAAATCTTCTTAGTGGTGGTGATTTTTGCTTTTGCCATATTTTTTATTTAGTTATTAGTTATTTGTTATTCTATTGTAATTATTATTACATAGTAAATATAATCATTTTTTTTCAAACGGGAAAATGCCGGTGCACTT
>Ga0181420_1000861_pt1 | contig 11740 bp, 32 predicted proteins | sample 43SPOviralmetaG_FD_130145 | JGI IMG/M metagenome (GOLD analysis project Ga0181420, IMG submission 130145) | Marine viral communities from the oligotrophic San Pedro Time Series (SPOT) site, San Pedro Channel, CA, USA - 43 SPOT_SRF_2013-05-22 | ecosystem: Environmental > Aquatic > Marine > Strait... | reverse complement strand
TATCTTCCCCTAATATGTCAACACCATCGTGCCACCCCCTACCACTCACACACCACTCGCCCCTACCCCTACTGTAAGTCATTGATTCCCCTACAGAAAACACATTTGTCTTTGCTCCCTCTATAAGAGATAATAGTGTTTCTGGTTAAGGAGTTACACATATGAAGATTGAAATGAACGACGAGATCTTTGCCCGTATCGAACGTAAGGTTACTGGTTGGGACGCACGTGCTTGGGAAGAAATCAAGCATCTTCATAACGAGTACAAGGGTTCTCTAGGTGATGAAGCAACCAAAACTTTTAAAGAGTTTGCTTGGGGAATCGCTGCCCAGAATGTCTTGTTCGAATTACTCTCTGAAGAGAAGGAGTCTGCGTAATGAATTTTCGTAATGCTGTAGCAGAAGAGTTTCGTCGTGCGGTGAATGATCCGGCGAATATCGTGAATGGAAGTCCTAACTTTGACTTTGTGGAGGCAGATGTGATGTGCGAATTCACTGTCGACACTGTGATCGAGAACATGGGTTCTCTGGAGGAATTCTTTAAGTACTGTGGCGAACTCGCAGAACTCCATACTGTAACCTGTTGATTCTATTAAAGAAAATACTTTTGCCTTTGCTACCAATAAGAGAGATAATAGTCTCTCTGTTGAGGAGTAATTTATGAATGATTTGTACACACTACTGACTGTTCGTGACGAGTTAGATCTCGCGAAGAAGTTTGCCAAGCAGAACGCTCGCCACCAATGGACTGGTCTACAGGCGGCAATGAACATAGTGCAGAATGCTATCCAGAAGGAACTGGACGAGCAGGATAAGATGGCGAAGGCATTCGGGGAATGACTCCACGCCCTATGAGAGATCCTTGCTGTAAGGATCTGGAGTACCTGCGCGACATGTTACAGATGAGGATTCGTATCCTCGTGGGTGATGGTGTGACTGTTCATTCGAACACTCGCATTCGATTGGAAGTGCTGCGTTCCATACTCTCGGAGTTGGATACTCTAGAGGAGAGAAGAACGGGGCAACAGTACTAAGTTGTTGATTTTGTTCACTATTATTACATTTGTCTTTGGTAGTGGATTGTAAGATAATAGTCTTGTAGGTTGAGGAAACAACTGGATCCGTAAGGACTAAACTAACTGAATGTTTCCGCGTCGACTGGAACCCTGAAAGGGTTAGATTGAACTGAACGACCCAACCTGCACTGGAGAAAGAAATGAAAGATTTCGCAATTGGTATTCTGGTAACAAGCGCAATGGGCGCTACCCTTGGCATCATGTTAGCAATGGCAATATGATTACCACTTCCGCATTAACGGCGCATCTCGAGGGAACGTTTGAAGCACGACTCGAGATCGCACAAAGGAACTGGAAACGTTCCCACACTGAGGAGCATCGTATTGCTCTCCAGCATGCAAGAGAAACATATGATACCATCTTCGGTATCCTCTACGAATTTGATGAAGCAAACACAGGAAGATAATTATGAGCACCAATGTTGACAGTTTCTACTATAAGACTCCTCTCCACACTCGCATGACCCGCTGGGTTGAGACGGGTAAGGCGACGAGCATCCCTCTGCACCCACAGGACTACTATGTTCTGTCTGCGCGCAACCTAGTAGAGAAGATGGAAGAAGAGTTTAAACTCCCCATCAAGTGTCTTGGCGGTGAAGAGGCGCTCAAGAAGTTCATCAAAGAGTCCATTGACCAGAGCAAAGAAGAAGATTAATGGGCACTCTAATAGTGGTGGGGATAGTGGTCGGGAGTTTCGTACTCACGGTCATTCTCGCCCACCTTATTGCAACCATTGGTAATGGCATGGCGGGACCAGAAGATGATTGAGTATTTCCTACTCGGCGGTGTGCTTATAACACTAGTGCTCACATTCTTCTTAGTTCGCCAAGCAGATTCAATTGGAAGAGAAACACAAGTTCCTCATCTAATTGCAGTAGAGAGTGCAGAAGAAGAGAAGAAAGTAATACACTGCTGGGAAGACCATCCTGAGGCACCCTTAGAGTGTATATGTAAGAGTGGACGCAAGGAAGCAGGTGAACCCTGTGTGCTTAATCGTCACTAATTACTGTCGATCCAGTACTGAATCGTCACTAAGGATAGAGTAATGGAAACAAAAGAATTAATGGATCTGTTAACATTCGCCATGGTGATCTGTGCCACTGGTGCTGTCGCTGAGTGGTACTTCAGTCGGGACTGAGTGGTGCGTGGTGCCCCTCCCCTAAAGGTAGACCCCCCCCCCGTTGGTTTTTACGGGACTCCTAGCGATTATGGGGTAAAGGTTTAGGATCCCCGACAATGCGACACGGACCACGCCGGACTACTCGGAGTGACCCCTCCCCCTAACCTCCATGATGTTTGAAACGGATGGATTAAAAAAATTTTCTGCGAGAAAAATTATTGTTCGAAAAGGTTGCTATACCGCACAGGATGTGTAGAATAGAGTGTATGATGGAGTATGATAATGTTTGATAGAAGATCACAGTCTCGACCCGCACTAGGTGGGTATCGCGATGTATTGGTTCACTTCATGTATGGGGAGACTCCTACACGTTTTCGTATATATGAGAGTATGTACGATAGAGCAAAGGATGTCTTCTATAATGAAGACTCTACGTTCCGATACATTGTAGCATTCGAATTCACTCTAGAGACCAACAAAGACGATATTGATGAGTGGGTTGTCTCGCCCCACAAGACTTACATTAACCTACAGGCAATCTGTTCAATGAGAGTCATAGGGAGTAACGAATGAGCGAAGAAGATTCAGATGGAAAGGTCGTATCACTAGACGAGTTCCGACTCAAGCATAACACAAACCCGATGGAAGACTATGAACCAGTAGACTGGAACGGGTTGTTAGGTGGTGACTACGATGCACTACTGGAGAACTTAAAAGGGTTGCTAGGCGAGATACAGGATGACGATTTGCCCACCTACAGTGATTGGATCTCTCTATCTGCCGTATTGGGTGTTTTGAGCGACACCCTAGACCACGTATTTGCCAACCGAGCAGTGCAGTTTGACTCAGAGTTATATGAGGGCGCTACTCATCTACGAAACTATACTACTGCCATGCAGGATTTCGTTAGACCCCACACTACAGAGGAGTGACACTTTATGACACCGCGTGAAGCATTATATCATCTATGCATCGAACTGGGTCCAGTACCACAGACGACTCGCAACGACAACCTCTCTCCGAAGGAGATCCGTCTTCGCGACGCGGTCGAGGTTCTGAAGGATCTTATCGCAGAAACAGAGTCAAGCGTCACTGAGCAACTAGACGACCACATCGAGGCAGATCGGTCAGACCTCATGGAATACTACTGTAACGAGGCATGCAAGCACTGAGCATTATAGCGCGTGGTGGGTTTTCAAACGGAACCGGCAGGATCGGCAGACAGACAACGACGGCAGGAGGAAATAGGTAATATGTCACAGAGCAGGAAGACACGAGAGTATAAGATGGAGAATGGTGACCTGATCACTCTCACAGAGAAAGTAAAGCAGTGGCACTATGACCGGAACCTTATTCACGGTGCTACAGATAAGGATCAGTATATGAAACTGATTCAAGAAGCAGGAGAGTTATCTGATAATATCTGTAAGGGAAAGGATATTCGAGATGACATCGGAGACATGATGGTCGTCCTCATCAATATTGCTGAACGCAATGGTGTGACAATGACCGCGTGCCTTGATCAAGCATGGGAAGACATTAAGGATCGGAAGGGCACCATGGTTGACGGAGTCTTCATCAAAGAATCCGATGGTATCGTGGCAGACGACAGTAAGGTTGGTCCGCGCCCGACTGGTTCTCTTGATTTCTGTCCTGAGGAATGGGGATTCGCTGAAGAGGAACCTGCTCAGTTGGAGTTGGACCTTGAACCAAAAGGATTCACTCATGTCTACAAGAACACAGTATCCGGAGTGACCAGATACTAATGATCAAACTGGGCGAATCTATTGCGGTATTTGATAACGTCGTGTCACGAGAGTGGTGCGACGGTGTCGTTTCCATATTTGATCAAAAGATCGAGCAAGCAGAGGCGAAGCGCATCAATGGGTCTCACGAAGACGAGGACTGCAATGGTGTTTCGTTTCGCTCAAACGAGAAGCGCATAGACATAGCGATCGCGATGCAACAGTATGAATCTCTTGAGGTCTACAAAGAAGAGTTCATCAAGCAACTCGAACCTCGTTTCGAATCATACATGCGCGACATTACCGGTCTGCACGACCAGACTTGGTGGCAAGATCTTGAGGAGGTTGATCTCAAACTCCAGCGCACACCTCCAGGTGGCGGGTTCTGTGTTCCCCACTTCGAGCAGGGTAACGACCCAACCTGCGCCAGAAGGTTTGGTGTCTACAGTCTCTACCTGAATGACCTACCAGAGCATTGTGGTACAGAATTTCCTATGCATAATGCTATCCTCACTCCCAAGGCGGGACGACTGGCGATCTGGCCAGCAGCATACACCCACCCCCATATGTCCTGCCCCGAACTGGACCAAACCAAGTATATCATGACAGGTTGGTTTGTGTACCACGTCAACGAGAAGCGCAGGCAGGTTCCCGAAACGTAAGTTGTTGTTTTCATTCAGTTTTTTTAATTTGTCTTTGTCCGCTTTTTGCGAGATAATAGTCTCATAAGTTAAGGAAATGAATATGTTAGTAACACTGAAGCACGTAGTTTATGAAGTCTCTGTAATGAAGAACGGGAAGATGCGTCCCCGTACACTCCACAAGAAGGAGTTCCCTGAGACTTTTCGCTTCCCTGGAGATATAATCTTCATCGACGTCAACGGGCAGCAACGCCCAGCACTAATCAAGAGTGTGAGTTAATGGAGTTCTTTACTGTAAGGGTCGACCCCACCGCCATGGGGCATCTACACAACTTCTTTGCCACAGAGGACTGGGAGACCATGTCTCGGACAATGGACTTGATCATGTACATGGGTCCACACGATGAAGTCTACGGCGAGATGTGGATTAAGATATGACGACGACTCACGTAACTGCCAAGAAGAAAGGTGCCGACTGGTATCTCAAGTGGTTGTCCACTATCCTCATCCTGACCAGCGTGGCGTTCCGTTCCGCTGGACCAGAGTACCGAGAGTGGGACATCACTATCGGGTTCATCGCAACTATCGGTTGGACATCTGTCTCTATCATGTGGAACGACCGAGCACTCATCCTCCTCAACGGAGTCATGGGTTGCCTGTTGGGTTCATCACTAATACAAATATGGTTCTGACATGGAAATAACTGAAGAAATCAAGGTTGCAATACAGATACTGATCTTCGGGTTGGTGGTGGTTGCGCGTCTACATATGACCTCTCACCTCGCTCGGAAACGAGTCTGGGGATTCTCTATGAATTGCCTTGCCGGACTATGCTACTGCGGTGTCATGGTCTGGTCTGGGTTGTACATCCTAGCGGCGATGGATCTTGTTGTCATGTGCTTGGATGCACGTGGGGTCAAGAACAACCTGCGCGATGTCGAAGACGGTCTGTTCCGTCAGTCAGAGCAAGAGTGTGATCATCCGAACTAGCGTCCTGCTCCTCGTCCTCCTCGCCGGTTGTGGTGAACCCATGACCAGAGGCGAGGCGAAGTACCGAGTATGTGCTGGGTGCCACGAGGGTGGCATAGGACCACACCTCAAAGGCAGGGACGTCGCCGACTCCCTGCGATCCTTCCGAGATGGAGAGGGCAATCCTCTCATGCAGTCTCAGGCAAGTAACCTGTCCGATCAGGACATATCCGATATATCCGAGTATCTCCTAACCTATTGATTCTGTTCAAGTTTTTCATTGTTGTCTTTGGTAGTCAAATACGAGATAATAGTATCTGAATTGAGGAGAAAGTAATATGGAATTTGATACCGCTGTTGATAACCTACTTGATGCCGCTGCTACCGACTACGCTCAATGGAGAGCACGGGGCGACTACAGTAGCGCCAACGACTTCGACGACTTCCGCAACAACATCTACCGCGACGGTGGTCGTAAGTATCTCCGCATCACCAAGAGTCAGGGCGGTCAGCAGTGCGTCTGGGGTTTCGTCGTGTTAGCAGACGGTCCAAAGTTCAAGTGTGGTGACATCCTGAAGGCAGCATCTTGGGCATCACCCGCCACCAACAAAGCACGCGGCAACATCTTCGAAGAGTATGATGTTCGCTGGACTGGTCCAAACTACCTGTAAGGAGAAATGGTATGATGCAATGTTACTTCACCGACGCGCTGACCCGAGAGCAAATGCTCGAGACTGTACCCTGTAAGACCATCCAATGGGACGATCCTGTTAAGGTGATCAAGAAGGGTCGTGGTATCTTCGACGAGCACGGTTACAAGTCAGGGTACACCAAGAATCACCGAGACGAATTCGGTATGGCATATATCTGGTCAGAGCGCAGACAAGATGTTTGTGCGCAAGCATGGGACACCCCACTGTGAAACTAAAGATTCTGAGAGAGACCACGAACTTCACCAAAGTGGAGTACACCGTACCCAAACACGACTATCTGGTCGAGGGTGGACATGGTGGTCGACTGATCGCATACCGCAAGGAAGGTTGCGATGTGTGGGAGAAGTTCAGCAAGATGGCACCGTTCAGTAAGAAGCACCGGTCGTTCAAGGAGTTGCGGGAAGAGGTTCCTGTCGAGTTCGTGACTCCGGTTGCCGCAAATCCATGGGACAATAGATCCTACAATTCATTAGAGGCATTCATGTCATGAAAGTAGTCGTAACAAAACCACCAGCAGCGAGTCTTGTCTGGTATGAGCACGCAGTTGGTCAAGTGTTTGAGGTCATCTACGAGACCCAACAAGAGTATTATGTCCGAACGGGCGACTCTATGAACACCGGCAACTTCATCCAGAAGTCTGACGCAAAAGTTTTATTAAACGATTAATTGAGAAGGAATTTTATCATGGCAACAGCAAAGAAGAAAGTTATCCCATCACCAGTCGACGTTGTAGGTCGCAAGGTATCTTGGTCGCCTGCTAACAATAGCGACCGCCTGTACGGTGAAGTCATCAAGGTGTACTTCAAGATGGGTGCTGACCCTCGCTATCCCAAAGGTTCGCAGGGTTACAAGAACGGCATCCGCGCATTGTTCCAGAAGATGTCTATCATTCTCGCAGACGGTCGAGTACTAAATATCTCTTCTGAAATGGAAGACCTAAAGGCAATCGGTATGATCGCTGAGTCATCTAGCGACGAATAATGTTCTTTCTCGCCCTCTTGCTACTCCCCTCGCTGTCATTCGCTTATGGCGATGCAGATGAATCGGAGATTGTTTGCCTCGCGGAGAATATCTACCACGAGTCAAGAGGCGAAGGTGTTTCGGGTATGTTCGCTGTCGGGCATGTCACCATGAACCGAGTCAAGTCCTCGCGATTTCCAGACTCGGTTTGTGGCGTCACCAAACAGACGAAGTATGTCAAGTCTTGGCGAACGGGCGAACTGGTTCCTGCGATAAACAGGTGCCAGTTTAGTTGGTACTGTGACGGTAAACCAGAGATCGTCGACAAGCAGTCTAATGCATGGAAGAATTCTATGTCGATTGCTGCTGCTGTATTCTACCGATTGGAAGGAGACGACATCACGCACGGTTCTATGTGGTACCATGCAGAACGGGTCACTCCATACTGGGCACATACTATGAGCAAGGTGATGCAAGTAAACAAACACATCTTCTACAGGCAGTGAGCATATGAAATACATCACACTCGGAACATCACTCTCCATTGCTGGGGTCGCTGCTTGGTATAGTATAGCAGGTCTCATAGCAATCTTCTCTGGGTCGGCGGTGCCTATCGCCATCATGGGTGGGGTGCTTGAGGTTGGTAAGTTGGTCACCGCTGCATGGTTGCACGCTAACTGGAATGCGAGTCCATGGTGGATGAGAGGGTATCTGACATCAGCGGTGATTGTGTTGATGCTGATAACTTCTCTGGGCATCTTCGGGTTCTTATCCAAAGCACACCTCGAACATTCTATCTCTGCCACAGGCGGTCAAGAGATCGCATCCGAGGCACTGGAAAGAAGGATCGAAAGAAAGCAACGGGTCATCGACGATGCGGAGACTGTGCTGTCCCAGCTGGACGCGCAGGTCCAAACGCTCATCGACTATGATCGTATCCGTGGCAAAGACGGGGCGATGGCAGTCCGGAAGGAACAGAAAGAAGAACGGGCAGAACTCAACGCCCAGATTGATGAGGCGACTGACGAGGTTATTACGCTCAACAAGCAGTTGGACTACGGCAAGCAGAAGCAGTTGCAGATTGAGGTCGAGGTTGGTCCGCTCAAGTATATCGCAGAACTGATATACGGAGAGGAGAACGCAGAGGATAACTTCGACAAGGCAGTGCGGTTCGTCATTATGCTTCTGGTGTTTGTATTCGATCCACTGGCAGTTGTCCTGCTCCTAGCGGCAACAACCGAGTTTCGTAGAGAACAGACCAGCAAGATGTTCTACGACGACGGCAACCTGAAGGTCGACCCGAACAATGTGGTGACCGTAGACGATCCCCTGCCTGTATTTGTAGAGACGGTAGAAGAAGTTGAAGTCGAACTGGATATACCAGAAGACGAAGAACTGTCTGATTATGAGACAATTGTAGTTGAGGACGACATAGCAGATCCGACCGAAGTTGTCCGCAAGCACGAAGAAGGATGGTATACCCAAGGCGGTACACCTAATGGTTGACTTTGAGTAACAATTGAGCGAGAATTATATTATGAATATCTTCCCCATAGAATACGACGCCAAGGGCAGACCCTGCCCTATCGAATCAGCAAGAGTGCAGTGCGATCAGCACGCACAGAAGATGTACCTTGAGTCTGCCCAGATGCTGTCCACTGCCCACCGCCTGCTTGACGGCACGGTGGGGGTTGTCCCGAGCACGGACAAGCAAGGCAACATGGTCTACCTCAAGTCGGGCAAACTCCGTGTCAAGAAGCACTGGAAACTCGACGACGAGCGCGAGACTGAGATGTACTTGGCAGTCCACCCCAAGCACCCAACCACTCTCTGGACTATGGAGTCTGCTGAGAACTACGACTGGCACTATGCCCACTTTGTAGAACTGCTCAACGAGTTCGAGCGTCGCCACAAGAAACTACCCAAGACAGCAGTGATGAAAGAGATACTGGCGCGTCGACCTGACAACATCCCCGATGTTCCGGCGACCCCAATCAAACTCGCTATGGCACAATTCCCACATTGCGTGGTGCGTGGACCTGACGGTGTCATCAACGTGGTAGAGTCTTACAGGAACTTCTATATAGAGGACAAGAAAAGATTTGCAACTTGGAACAAGGGTAGGTCTGCACCAACGTGGTGGGCAACCCAAGGAGTGAGATGATGGATATGAAGGAAGTGAAGGAAACTCTGAGCACCAAGGCAGAGGCAGCAATGAAGCGACCCATTGAAGAGAATCCAGTTGACCAAGTCATTGTCAACAAACTCCCCGACACAGACAACGAAGAAGTAGACAAAGTCTATCAGGCGCGTTGGGTCTGGTATCACACCCTCCTAGCATTGGAACTGTTCTTCACGAACCTGTTCCTGTTTATTTTAATTATCATAACATTGGTGAAGTAATGTCAGAGTACAAGAAGGGCAACACGAAGTTGTTTAACATTCGTGTCCCAGAATACCTCCACGGTCAATTCAAAGAAGTCGCAAAGGAAGAAGGTGTCTCTATGGCAAACCTTCTGATCGGTTTCATGGAGCGAGTGGTAAACGGAGAAGAAGAGGCAATCGCGAAGTCAAAGCAGAATGCAGACTTTGACCCACTGGCAGACATCCGCACCCAATACCGACAAGGAGACGACTTCTGATGGCGAAGAAGACTGAGATAGATTACAAGTACAGCGAAGACCGCATCCTCGAAGAACTCAAGGCATATGTCGATAAGACATACGGTGAGCACTACTCGAAGAACAAGTTCCAAGCAACCGAGTTCATCATCGACGGTGGACACGGAGAGGGTTTCTGCCTCGGTAACATACTGAAGTACACCCAGCGTTATGGCAAGAAGGCAGGCAAGAATCGTGCTGACCTGATGAAAGTTGTACACTATGCCATCATCGCACTTCACGTCCACGACCTCGGTCTTGATGATGATTAATCATTTCGAAATGAGGAATCTTTGGCCGACTCCGATCTTAAAGACTCGGGTCGACCTTCCTCACGAAGAGATAGCGAATCACGTTAGGGAAAAGTTCTCAGGTTGGGACGAGTACACCAGTTTCTATAACTCAGAGTTCAACGACCACATCACCAACAGCATGCCGTATCGAAGTCAGATGAGACGTGCTATGGTGGCAGGCGGTGATCTATTTCTGAAAGAAAGAAACTACGGTGTCCCCGAAGAGAAGTTGTCATTCTGGTTCTCTGTCTATGACAAGAACGACGACCACTGCCTACACACCCACCCGAACACTCTCATCGCCGGCACTTACTATCCATATGCCGATGAGCATAGTGCGCCTATCAGGTTTCGCTCGCCCAATCTGGTCACCCAGATGCACTCCGAACCGAGGATCGAACCAGACGGTTTGTTCCACAACCACCACCCCAGCACTGGGGATATGCTTTTCTGGCCAGCATGGTTAGAGCACGAAGTGCGCCCACAGAAAGAGGTGGAAGACGGCAAGACAAGGATCGCCATCTCGTTCAATTTCGGGCGATGCTAAGTTACTGATTCTATTCAGGTTTCTTACATTTGTCTTTGCTCCTCAAATATGAGATAATATCTCTATTGTGAATGAGGAGTAAGGACTATGGCGATCAATCTAGAGCAACTTCAAGACCGTCGCGACGCACGTAATCCCGCACAGTGGGACTGGCGTGTCATCCACACGGAGTATGCTCTTGCGGGCAACTCACCCATTCTCAACCTCAAGTTCAAGCGGGTCATCAAACCTGCCCGAGAGCACCGAGGTGTTCGGAGTTTGCTGAGAAAGGCAAAGGTGCTACAGATGCGTGCGGTAGGGCGCAAGAAGTATGTGGGTCGCACTCGGATCCTATCCTTGCGGGGTCTGTCTTAATGTTCGGAGTCGACGTCGAAAAGCGAGCACGACTGGGCACGATCAGTAGGAAGAGACTGGACCCAGCAGACCGCATCGGGCGCATCCGAGACATCCACATCTACGCCAAAGACTTTGTCTTCTATGATGAGTCCTCGGAGTATGCGGGGAAGCAGGTCGAGGTCTTTCTCTTTGACGAGTCATACACTCGTCGAATCATGACCATCCAGTTGAAGAGGCAGGTGGGAGACACCTACTCTGTGGAGATGGTCAACGTCGACTCCAAGTACCAAGGTTTCAAACTGGCACCCAAGATCTACAAGAAATTAGTTCAACGGGGGATCACCCTCGTCACCGGAGGTTTGCAGAGTCGGGGCGGGCAGTATATCTGGTCTCAATTGGTAGACGCCAAGGGTATCCAGATGTCCGCGTTCAACTGTGGTCTCGAGCGATCTCCCCGCGTCCTCCACGATGTCTATCGAAACGAGCACGAGAACAGGGTCGAGGTCGAGGGACACGACGCATGGAGTCTGTCGGACTATAACCGATGGGGATTCGTGATGACCAAGGCATCGTAAGTTGTTGATTTGTTTCAGTTTATTTAATTTGTCGTTGGACCTGAATTGTGAGATAATAGTCTCATAGGTTGAGGAAACAACCAAACGTTTTTAACTAAGGGAATATA
>Ga0181420_1000857_pt1 | contig 11767 bp, 14 predicted proteins | sample 43SPOviralmetaG_FD_130145 | JGI IMG/M metagenome (GOLD analysis project Ga0181420, IMG submission 130145) | Marine viral communities from the oligotrophic San Pedro Time Series (SPOT) site, San Pedro Channel, CA, USA - 43 SPOT_SRF_2013-05-22 | ecosystem: Environmental > Aquatic > Marine > Strait... | reverse complement strand
TTTGTAATTTATTCAAAGCTCTTTTTTCATTTTCAAATTTTATTGCTTCTTGTTCATTATCAAAGGATTTGCGCTTTCTTATTTTGTTCTCCTGATAGCTCGCTATCCATTTATTACTATCTTTACAAACCATTTTAGAGAGGTTTCATTAGTTTATCTAGTGAAATTATGCTTAAATATTTTTGTACGAAATGTCGTGAACTGTAAAACCTCCCTTTTAATTTGCTTCTAGAGGATATGTATCTGACGCTCCGGATTGAACATTTTCAAAATCTTCATCTGCCATATTAATAGTATAATATAATTAAAAATTTTATACTATTTATGCGTCAAATACTTATTATTTTTAAATATTATTTTAATAATAAATGAGTAATCTGGAATTACTTTCGCAAGTTTTGTTTAAAAAATACGAAGATCAATTTCAATGGTTAAATTATACTGATTTAAAACAAATAATAAAAAAATTTGCAAAAGATCCATTATTTGAAAACTCAAAATTAGATATTAAAAAAGTGTGTAAGGTTCATAATAAAATATATCCATTAATTGAAAAAATTCAACAAGTAAAATCTTTACGAAATTTAGATGAATCACGTGATGAAGAAAATGAAGAAGAATCTAATATTGAATTACAAAATGAAGTAATACACTCGTCTATCAGAAAACAAATAAATCCTAAAATGGATTTTAAAAATTATTATGTACTTATTGATTCTAAAGATAGAAATAAAGATTATTGGCCTGCAAACAATCCTTTTCAATTTGATTTACAACCATCGAGTATAGATATGTCTTCAAGTAGTATGAATAATTCAATAAATAGAAAATTTAACGATATTCATTCAATTACAATAAAACAAATAATTCTTCCTAAGATTGATAGCCCAATTCCATATATATTAGTAAATATACAAGAAATTGGGTCTAATATAAATATTTCAAATGATATGGCTTCAAATTGCTTTGGTTATTTAACAAATCCAAAAATTGTAGACTCATACATGTATTATAGTTTCGAAGAATATTACGATTCTCATCTTACAAAAATTTTTGAACAAAGAATTGAATTATCAAAACTTACAATAAGTTTTTTAAAACCGGACGGAAAATTAATAGAATTTGATAATGATTTGTCCGTAATTATTGAACTAATGGTTACATGTTTACAAAAAAAACTAGAAAATACAATTTTACACAGATAAAATTTATACTAGTAATGTAAATGATTTAAATATTTCAGATATTTCATTATTTTGTATACCTTTTATTATTAAAGGATACATTATGAATACAATTCTATAAACAACTACTGATAATGCTAATAATCCAAAAAAATAATCTATATTCATATTAATTATTAATATATTAATAATTATTTAATAAAGCATTATCAATGTCATCATCATTACTTATTTTTGAATAAGTTATTAGAGGAATTGTATTATTATTCCAAATTAACATATTATATGATTTAATAAATTTATCAGAATATCTACGATGAGATTGTACAAACATTAAGGGATAATATTGGGATTTATTCGAAATTAAAGGGACCGATCTTATTACTTTTAAATATGGTAAATTTATATACCACAAATGTCGATGAAATACATACTCTTTAATTACAATCCATAAATCTTCATTAAATTCCATTTATAAAATTATATTCTAATACTTTTAAATTATTTTATAATATGAACGTATATTTATAACTATATTGAGGGTTTTAATAAAGAACTCTTTCTTTTACTTTTACCAGATGTTTGTTCCCAATTTTGTAAACATTCAATTAGCATTTCTTCTAAGTCAGTTATATACTGTTTCATAAGATTATTACATTTTAATTTATAACTTTCAAAATCATCTATATTAACATCTTCCTTTTTAACATCTTCCTTTAAGACTAATCTAAATATTATTTTATTCTCCAAAGGATGTGGTTCATGGTAACTAATATGAGTTATGCTATCTCCCTTTACCGAATCACCGAATTCTTTATCATAAATAAATTCTTGTAACATATTTCCAAATGTATGACTTTCTCCTTCAATGATATATTCAATTGCTTTATATTTTCCCTTATATTTTGTTGCACGTTCATCAATTAAATTTTTAATTTTTGAACATTTCTGTATTAAATTCTCAATTCCTTTGTATACTAATACATATGGTGTAAATATTCCAACACTTTCAACCATAAAACAATGTTTATTTGGATTATTATCATGTTCATAACAAACACATACTACAACCGGTGAAAAGCTAGCATGATCTGCATGAGTACCTTTCATCAGTTTAAATTCAATGTCTAATTTTTGATCCACAGAATCTCTAGATGGAAATCTTGTTATTAAAATTGGCTCTTTATAAATAAAATCTCTTGGAAAAAATTCACGTGAATTAGCAACAGGATGTTTCTCAGTTCCAATTAATTTATACACCTTTATATGATCTGTTGTAACATAACCTTTCGAGTTCCCATGAGTTTCCTTTTCATGAGTTTTCTGTTGAACATTCAAACTAAATAAATAATCTTCAATATCATTATTTGTTGGATCATCAATCCAATTCGGAATCATAACCGGTATTAAAGAAATACGATGTGCTAAATATTCATCATGTAATGCAGTTGTATTTTCTTTAATTGTAATAGTATTTTTAGGCTCGTAACCAAATCCAATATTACAAATATCATTGATAATTGATCTACGTATTCCATTTAACATTGAGGTTTTCATTCCATCTACATTAAATTTTAAAATTCTGTCACCTTTTTCAAATTTAAAATCCGAAAACATTATATCTTTTTTAGTTGACTGATGTGTTTGAATTTCCATTTTCTAATATTATTATAATATATTTATTATATTTAAATATATTTACTTAATATAATTTTTACTCAATGTTTACTTAATATTTACTTAACATTTACTTAATATTCATTTTTTTATCATATTCAAAAAAATGACAAGTTTTACTACTTAGAGTAAAATTATTTTAATAACGATAATAAAAACTTTTATTATAAAAATATGGCGAGTAATTTGGAAACTGAAACAGTTAAAGTCAAGATTCCGGAATCAACTGTAAAAGATAGAGATTATGTTTTGCAGAAACTTGTTGGCGATTTGAATAATATTAGTATTAATGATTTATCATTCGAATATGATAAATATGGTTTTGATGAAACAACATTTAAAAATCTAATTAGCGATATTTCTGGAGAAATAGAATCTAAGTTTACACAATACAAACAGTTACCACCATTAACTAAAAAAAAGCAGTCTAAGCCCAAACATGAAAAGCTAATGAGTTATTCCGGTTGGATGGTTTTTCTACAGGATGAAGAACAAAGAAACAAGTTTAAAGATCAAGTCCGTGTAGATGGACAATATGATTTAGGAACCGAAAGAAAGTTAATGTCCGCAGAATGGGCAAAGTGTGATAAAGACATATACAATGAAAAAGCAATCAAGCTAAACCAACTTAATTTACAGAAATGGAAAGAAGTATACGAACGTCTACATCTAGAAACAGATCAAGCAGAAGTTTTAAAACAACTCGAATCTGCAGAAAAAATTAACGGTATGAAAAAGCCGGAATTGTTTCATTTTATTGGGATTACTGATAATGCAACTAATATTGAACAAGCAACTAAAATTAACGTTTTGAAGAAAACGTTAATAGAATATCTTAAAGAAAGTAAAGATAAACGAATTCAAGACAGATCGGTATCGGCTTATATTGAAAAAACAATAGAAGAGTAAACAATGAGCCGTATCGTCGATATAGAAAAACAAAACACAAAACACAAAAACAAAACACAAAAACAAAACACAAAAACAAAACACAAAAAACAAAACACAAAACAAAAACAAACAAAAAAAAACAAAACACAAAACACAAACAAAAAAAACAAATGAATAATGCCACCACATTACATTGACGTAAGGTGCCGGGTCCCAAGTCCGGAATATGAAAGCTGCAGAGGGAAAAATTTAGTTTAAAATTGTTTTTTTTATATATACTGATAAAAAAATTATTAATTAATTTTATTTTAGTTAGAATAAAAAAATCTCTCTGCAGCTTTTTTCCGGACTTGGGACCCGACACATAATTTAATGTGGTAGCATTACTTTTTAATTTCTGTTTTTCTGTTTTTTTTTGTTTTCTGTTTTCTTTTTTTCTTTTTTTTTCTAATAATCTGATTCATCATCATTTGATTCATCATCTGATTCTAATTAAATCTCCTTTTCCATAATTCATGAGTGTATACATAAAATTTTTTTTTGTAGCCCACCCAATACATTCATTAATTAAAACAACCAAAAACAAACAAAAAAAATATGGATTAAAAAAAAATGATTAAATTTTAATCTTAAAGTAATAAATAATGAAAATTAGTAAAACACTCGACGTTAAGAGTCTTTTTAACGTTTAACACTTTCAACAATGAGCGTTGATCTTAATGCTTTACGAAAGACGGCTCATGGTTTGCGCACGAGCAGAGATAAAGGAATTTACGAACAACTCAAAGCAAAAACCAACAAGTACGAGAATTATCTTCGGGACTTACGCGAAGATAGTAACACCATTCGTGACGCACTGAAAGAGAACATTCTAACATTCGTTGCGAATAAACTGTCAGTAAGTCTCGATCCGGATGAAGACAAGGAGTACATGTTATGGGACCAACAACTTATGACCCGTATCGTTAAGACCCGTACCTTTACTATTAACGGTCAAAAACGACCCTACTGGTCGCGTGAACGAATCGGATCTCATCTGCCTCTTAAGTTGAAAATCAAGCCATCGACTTATTTCACTGGGTACTGGGATCCTAAAACTCGCAGCCACAGATGCGATGACTGGAAGAATGCGGGTATTGGATTGATGGTAAAGGAGTTAAACAAAGTGCTTAGCCCAATTACCCTCGAAGACATCTCAGATAGAAGTAAGAGCACGTGCCGTGTCTATTTGTGCAAGGTACCCTCCTCGAAGTGTAAAGCTGATGAGCAAGACGCCGATGAGTGTAAAGCTGATGAGCAAAAAGCTGATGAGCAAGACGCCGATGAGCATCCTGTCCCCGCGGCAAGAGGCCAGACGATAAACGGACAACGCGACGCGGCGCCGCCGCAGGCCGCAGTGTCCACGGTGACGGTGACCGTGCCTGCGGGTGCGAGTGCCAGCGACCAGCTGTCGATCCAGCTGCCGGGCGGGAGCGAGGTCACGATCACGCTGCCCCAAGGCTGGCGGCCCGGCTATGTCCTCGAATGGAAGAGCGACGGCTCAAACTTGTCTGGGAAACCGTAGACAAAAAAAGCAAACAAAAAGCAAAAAAGCAAAAAAGCAAACAAAAAGCAAAAAAGCAAACAAAAAAGCAAACAAATAAACTAAAAAAACTAAAAAAAAAAAACAAAAAAAATAATGCTACCACATTAATATTGTAAAATAATGTGCCGGGTCCCAAGTCCGGAATAATAAAGCTGCAGAAGGATTTTTTTTTATTAAAAAATTTATTTGATCTTATTCAAAAACTTACCCCTGTATTATGTGCGTTATAATTACAATACCCGGATTTCAACTTTATATTTTCTTTATATTATATATATAATGGATAAAATGGACGAAAACAGACCGGGGTTAAAGCGTAGGAATGCAGAACGCGATCTCATACCCCCGACCGCCAGAATGCTCAAGCCGGACGAGGACGAAAACAGACCGGGGTTAATGCGTATGAATGCAGAACGCGATCTCAGACCCCCGACCGCCAGAATGCTCAAGCAGGACGAGGACGAAAACAGACCGGGGTTAAAGCGTATGAATGCAGAACGTGATCTCAGACCCCCGTCCGCCGGAGGCAATAGAAGGGGGAAAACTTTGAAACGTAGAAAGGCTGAACTCAGTCAATCCGGGGGAGAAAGAGAAATTGTGAATGAGATTACGATTGAAGAGCGTATTTCAAATATTGAGAGGGATATTGCATCTATCAGAAAACAAATATCAGATTTTACTGGAGTTGGAACTAGATTAAGAATTGATGATCGTGTGCAGAGTGAAAAAAATAAAGTTCTCTATCGAAAAGCGGATATTTTAGGAATAGATAGAAAAAAATACGCGCATGAAAACGATTTCGCCAATTCTGTAAACTTAAGTTGGTATAAATATGAAAAAAAAATAAGAGGTGGTGAAAAAAGTAAAAAAAAATTAACTAAAAAAAAAAAATTAACTCTTAAAAAAAAATTGTAAATAGATATTATATAATAATTAAAAAATGAATTCCACTTTTCAATATAAAGCTTAATATATATTTTATATATTATAGATATTCAAAATGAAAGTTACACTAGAAAGAGAAGGTGTTTTTGTAACTATCAAAAGTACCGAACATGAAGGAGAAGACATTTTAGAAAATTATGAATTTAATGAATTAACCGCAATCGCATCAGAAACATTAAGTAAAATATTTAAAAAATTGAAAAATTCAAAACAGTTACTTCATAGACAAACAAATTGCTCTGAAGTAGAAGCAGTCCAGTTAAACAAAGCAATTCTAGATTTAAAACAAAAATTGAATAACGAAGACTATGAAGAGGAAGAGGAAGAAGAAGAGGAGGACGAGGAAAACGAATATGAAGAAGATGAAGATGAAGATGAATATGAAGATGAAGATGAAGATGAAGATGAAGATGAAGATGAAGATGAAGATGAAGATGAAGAAGAAGAAGAAGAGGAAGAGGAAGAGGAAAATGGTGACGAAAAAAATATGGGACAGTCCCATAAAAATATGTCTAATACTTGTTTTGAAACTATTCAATTAAAAGATGCTATAAAATTTACGAATATCATAAATACATCTAATTTTAAAACAATTATGATTAAGAAAACAAACAAAGAACAAAGAATTTGGGTTCTTAAATTAATTGCAAATATGCATAATGTACATGCTTGGTCCCGAAACAAAAATGGTAGACGTGAATTGATAATTCAAAAAATAAGCTCTTGATTATTATGAACTTTAAGAGAAATTTAAACATTTTTAGAGAAAAATATAATTCTGTATAACAATGATACAATTTAAATTTGATTCTTTAGGTAGATTAAAACTTGTTTTATGTAGACTTATCAAAATTCACGACTATGCAAATTGTATAATTACAAATGAATATTTTTATTTTATAATTCAAAATAAAAATGTTATCAAGTTACAAATTACTAAAATTAAAGGAATTATCAATGAAAATAGCATTATTGGCAATCTTAATATATTCCAAATGTATAAGTCAATAAAATGTATTCCTGCAACGTTAGATTGTATAGTACAATGGAATACAGACGAACATTTATATTTTAACGCTATTAATAGAAAAGATAATTTAAATTATGAATCTAAAATAAAAGTGTTACACTCAAATGTTGATTTAAACTCATTATATTTTGATAAAATGCTAGATACAAATATTTATGCAAATAGATATTCTAAAATTTGTTTGAAATCTATATTATGGATATTAGATAAATTTTTGATTATTAATGATACAATAGATTTAACTATTAAAAACGATAAATTATTGATAACAACTGAAATAGATGATATATCAGGATGTTCCGAAATTCAAATAGATAATAAAAGTAATATAGATGAATGTTTTAGTAATATTCAAACAAATAGAGTAATTAATATTTTATCAAATTTAGAAACTTTTTCAAATTACGCATATATATTCATAAACGATGATACTTTAGAATTATGTATTTTTTCTCATTTAGAATCAAATATAATGATTGCAACATTATAAGTATATTCTTTTACTTCAAAATTGATAAAATATCTCGCAAACAAACAAAATTATTATGGGATACAATATATAGCTCTCCAGATATTTTAATAGCTATTTCTATTTTTTCAATATATAAATTTATGTCATTTCTAGAATATGCTTCATCATATTTTTGTAAATATTCATTTGCTTGTTTTATATTGAAATATGCTTTTTCTATTTGATGACATTCATTATCATTTTCATAATATATATTTTTTCCAATAATAATAAATATTTCTATTGAACTATTTTCAAAATTCAAGATTTTTCTAATTTTATATTCCGCATTCATTATAATTTATATTATTTTTATTATTCATATATTAATGTGTAGACAAGCACAAAAGTATAGAAAATTTAATTTAGATAAATTAAATACAGATTTTTTTCCAAAAGATATATACAATTGGAGTATAGATAATTATAAGTATTTTTATGATATTAATGTTAATATTGATAATAAATTATCAATAGCAATTAAATCAATATCATCATCTGTAGATGCAGAGATATTAGAATTTATTAAAATTATTGACTTTTTTAAATTATTTTTTAATGGAAATTATAAAATTAATATAATTTATTTACCGACTTCTTTTAAAAAAAAATGGAATACAATAGATAAATTATCACCTATAAATATTAATTCTGGAGTTACAATTAGTAATCATAACACGAAACACTATACTATTATAATATTTAGAAAAGAAGAATCGTTCAAAGTATTGATTCATGAATTGTTACATGTTTATATATTTAAATGTCCAAAAAAACTATATAATCCTTTGATTGAGGAAAGTATAATAGAAGCATGGGCTACAATTCTTAATTGCCATAGATTATTATCTAATATACAAAACAAAAACTTTTATATACCAAAAAAAAGAATTACCGGATTAGTTGATACAAATTCGACAAATTATGATTTAACGGTTTATAACGAAATTTTTAAAAGTGAAATTTTCAAAAATGAGCAAGAATTTTCAACAAAACAAACATATAAGTTATTAACTAGTAATGCTGACTTACATTATAATTCTCCAACATATTTCTATTACATTGTTAAATCTGCAATGATATGCAATCCACAGAAATTTTTGCAACATTATTTCTTGACAGAAATAATAGATAAATGTATTCTTTGTTACGTTACTGAATTTATTAATAAAGATTTTAGAAATAAACTTATGAATATTACAGAAATAAACAATAGTAAGAGTATGAGTATGCGTATGTCTAAGTATGGAGATTGTCTTACACTTAAAATATTACGAAAAAAAAAACATGATAAAAATTCCTCCGCAGCTTTAGTAGTCCGGACTTGGAGCCCGGCACATTAATTTATATTTTGTTTTGTTTTTTAATTATTTAAAACATACAACTCATATCTGTTACATTGGATACGTCACAATTATTGGATTTCATTCATTTTTTTATTTTTATATTATAATAATATGGTACTCAAACAAGTACAATGTCCTCCAAAAGGATTAAATAATAAGGGAGTCAATTTATTATTTAAAAAATGGATTCCATCAATGGAAAAATACGCTGGCGATTATATTGGACTTGGCGATATTACAGGTTCTACTTCAAACAAAGAAGCTAAAAAAGTTGCAATTGGGAATAATAAATTTATCGACATGGGTGAAAAATGTGACAATACAAGTGAAGAAGAATGTATTGGAAAAGATAAATACATGTACATGCGTAGTTATCCATTAGGGAAAATACCTATTTGTAAAGAAAAAACTAAAATAATTGACTCTATAGAAATAAAAGAATATAATCATGAAGGAAATATTGATTTAATTGGAGGAACCGGCTTAATGGGAAATTTACAGGAAGAAATCATTAATTTACCAATTTATGATTACTTTTCAGCAACTTTAAATAAAACAGGACCATTCGCTTCAAAATCATGTATGAAAGCAACTCTTCCGGTAGGAGATGGTATTGCTGTTGATGGTCGAAAATTTTCAAATAAAGAAGATGCTATAATAAATGGGAGAGGTTGGTGGATTGAATCGCATTGTATTCCGAAAGAACCAACTTTTGATAAAAGATATGGTGGAGAAATTTTTAAAATTCCATTTTCTAAAAGTCGGTGTATCAAAGAATTACCACCTAAAATAACAGAAAAATTTGAAATAGTATCAAAAGATAGAAGTCATAATCGTCACAACTACTTTTATATAATAATAACCATTTTATTATTCTTATCTATAATTAAAAATGGTTATATCAATGCAAAAAAAAAATTGATCCTCATTTTGATAGTATTTTGTTTAGGTGCATTGCTGCAAATACTTGCAGAAATGAAATATATTCGTAAAGGAAAATGGGACAAATGACACATCAACAAATTTGATACAATATTTTTTTATCAAAAACAATAAAAATGATTAGTGATTTATGTATTAATTATTTGTACCAGTTAAATAAATTGAAAACAAACAATTAATTAAATATATGAATCGAGATTCATTTTTAAACAAAAAATGTATTTTTAATGATTTAAGATTGTTACAATGTCCAATTAGTATGGCAATATTTTATGATCCGGTAATTGCAAAAGATGGATATACTTATGAAAGAAATAATATTGAAATCCATTTTTTAACAAAAAAAACATCACCAATGACAAATGAAAATATAGAAACTCATTTAACTCCAAATCTGATTATTAAGCAAATAATACTAAAATCAATCAAAACACATTCACATTTAAGAACAGAATATGAAGAGTCTAAAAATATATATTACAAAAAAAGAAATATTCTAACAAATGAAAATATTTATATAGTTGTAAAAGGTTATTTATCAGGTGATATCAATATAAAACAACAAATTACACAAAAATATGGAAAAATAAGCGATTGGAATGTGTCTAATGTGACAAATATGAGCTATATATTTGTGAATGCAACAGATTTTAATGAAGATATTTCAACATGGGACGTATCAAATGTGAAAAATATGGAAGGTATGTTTGCACATGCAACATATTTTAATCAGCCTCTCAATAATTGGAATGTTTTCAATGTAAAAAATATGGAAGGTATGTTTTATAATACAACATATTTTAATCAACCTATAAATAACTGGGATGTGTCTAATGTAACAAATATGCGGAGGATGTTTAATAATAGTATAAAATTCGACCAACCTCTCAATAATTGGAATGTATCCAAAGTTGTAAATATGAGGGGGATGTTTCATACCGCAAAATCTTTCAATCACCCTCTTAACAATTGGAATGTTTCCAATGTGACTACTATGGAAGGTATGTTTTGTAAATCAGAAAGTTTTAATCAACCACTTAATAATTGGGATGTATCTAATGTCATATATATGAAAGAAATGTTTTGTGATGCAAAACATTTTAATCAATTTCTCAATAATTGGAACGTGTCTAATATTAAAAATACTGAAGGTATGTTTTATGGAACAAAATATTTCAATCAACCTCTAAACAATTGGGATGTATCCAATGTAACAGCTATGACGTGTATGTTTGCTAGGGCATCTTCTTTCAATCAACCTCTCAATGATTGGAATATATTCAATGTGGTAACTATGGCTGGTATATTTGCAAATACAAATTCTTTCAATCAACCTCTAAATAATTGGAATGTATCCAAAGTTAATATTATGTCTGCTAGTTTTGCGGAGGCAATTGCTTTCAATCAACCGTTGAATAACTGGAATGTTACAAATGTGACTAATATGGAACATATTTTCAATAAAGCGGTATCTTTCAATCAACCGTTGAATAACTGGAATGTTTCTAATGTGACAAATCTGGAATGGATGTTTTATAAAGCAATCTCGTTCAATCAATCCATCAATGATTGGAATATATCGAATACAGCTAATACGTTATCTATGTTTCAAGAAGCAACCTTGCTCAATCAATCAATTACTAACAATTAGAACAA